>ERZ1026888.1148-NODE-1148-length-12185-cov-21.243364_pt1 | contig 12185 bp, 13 predicted proteins | sample MGYA00380174_ERZ1026888 | MGnify/ENA primary metagenome ERZ1026888 (study PRJEB33269, sample SAMEA4719810) | human gut metagenome | biome: human-associated habitat; feature: organic feature; material: feces | place: Cameroon | collected 2013-10 ...
AATCCATCACCAGGTCTTTGTACATAACAACGACTATCACCAATATGTGCAATGGTTGCCACATCGTTCTCAATGCTCGCCATAACCATGGTCGTACCCATCTCCACATGATGAAGCTCGGACGACTTTTTGTCAATAGCACAACTCGCTTTCTTGCAAGCGAGTTTTACCTTTGAGTCACAATCGGGCGTACTGATATGCTTCTTCCAAAAGTCAGATATAGTATTGCATACCGTTTCACTGGCAGTCTCTCCAAAGGAATGACCGCCCATACCGTCACAGACTATTCCCATAAACCGGTTGTTTTGTGGCATATCAATGACCTTGTAAGTATCCTCGTTATTATGCCTTCTACCAGTCTTGCTTATTGTTGAATATCTTATCTCCATATTACGATTCTTTTTAGTTTATGATAGTATAGAGGCCAATGTAACCTCTAATCTATTTGTAACGTAATATTTCCGACAATATTATTTCAATAATATAGGAATCTTGGCTTGCTGTGTCATATTGTTCAATCAATAATATACTTGCGTTTGATACTTGATACCATGCTCATCACAATAGTCACAGATTTTGCCTTTTATCCAACTCCCATGTTTCTTGAATTTCTTTTTCAATGCAGTAACAAGGCTATAATCATCAGTGGCATGTAATGACCTCATCAGACGATTTGTATTTGCCACATCAAAGAATACGAAAGACTCTACTTCTCCATCTCTCGAATATTCTTTTTCAAACTCACCTATGTCTTGCTCCGTAATGGTGAGTTTGCCATCTTCTATTTGCGCATAGATTCCAGTGAACTCACCATTCGTTTCATGTTTGTAGATAACCTCTTCCATAATTTCCAAGTGTTAATGTTTAGACAACCATTCCACAAGATTATTCACGATGCCATTGGCTAAATCCTTTGGACCATGAGTTTGTTCATTCGGTCTGTTGATGATTACAGCCAAAGCATAGCGAGGCTTTTTTACAGGGAATACTCCAACAAATGCCATTTCTGCCAATTTATGTTCCCCATTTTCAAGTTCTGTTCCTTGATAGTTGCCATATACTCCTGCTATATCCACTTTCTTTGGGGCATAAGATGCTTGTATTCCATTCCCTTTGTTCAGACCAATCAATACCTCTTGCAGATATTTACGTCCCAAAGGCGTAATGTTGTCAAATGTTTCCTCAGTTACTGAGTCTCCTTGCAAAGTCGGGAATGTCAAAGCATTCCTCTGATAGGCACCATTAAAGAGTGCCGCCAATTCCATAGCGTTTGTTTGCTTCTCATCACTATTCATCTTCTTCCAAATACCAAAAGCATCGTCACCATGGTTTACCAAAAGAATCTTGAACATTGCCACGTTAGATTTGTGTGTCAATGCTTGGCGACATTTCATCACACCATAACCGCCAGACCGCCAATTATGGTCACGAATACTAATGCTGTCACCTATATTATATATACCACTGCACAAATCCATCTTGTCATTGAGTGAACCGCCAATGTCTGCCAACATCGGAGTAATGCCTACAAGTGTCAAGATGCGAGGACTACATGCTTGTGTCAACAGTTTTCCCTCTGAGTATTCATCGCTGTCTTTTTCCAATGCAACCCATGATTTCAGTCTTCCTGTTTGTGCATCTATAACAGCAATCTGTCCGTATGTTCCATTCAACATTTTCAACCCCTTAGACAAAACATCTAGGCATTTCTGAGTCATTACACTATCTATTGTTGTGCATTCATCAAGTTTAGCGACATATTCAGGATTGTCCATCCATACACCAACAGTTTGATTGTTTCCTCCAACCACGCCAATGGTGCCACGCTCAATCCCTTTTTCTACATAGAAGTAGAATACCTCAATGCCATCTTCTGACACATAACGACGTGAGAAACCTGCAACATCTAAATCTATCTCCGTTACATTCTCATGCTTCTCCAAGTCATAGATACCCTGTTTGCCACCTTTTGAAACAACGGCAAACTTGGCAATGCTACAGGTATCTATCTGTTCGCATTGTTCCAATAGTACTTGGGTGATGGGCTTTTTGCCAAATGCTTCTTCTGTATCAATTGTATCTGCAACTACCACATTTTGAGCAACAGAATGCAATCCGAAAAAAGCTGAGACAATAGTAAGTAAGCCCAACTTAATGTTTTTATTTGTGTTCATATCTTTAATGTTTAAATTGTTATACCGAAAAACTCAGAAAATCTTATTCCCATAGGTAGCCATATTTACCCAATCTACGCAATGCCACCATCATTCAACGATTTCAACATAATTGGTATATTCAGGAAACCACTTGTCAAGCAATGCATCTGTCTTTCGTTCGATTTCAGGTGTGATGTTCTTGCTCACTTTCTGATAGGCAACTGAAAGAGAAAAAGCCTCGTCTATCCATCCAATGACAGGCAATCGCTTGGCAGAAATCAAGTCTATTGGGAATACCAAATAGGATAAGGTTGACAAAATCACCAACTTATCACTTTTTGGAGTGTCTTTGCTGACCATGATGAAATAGAGCAACAAGAGTGGACGAGCACTAATGCGACCGACTTTTGTTGCATACTCTTGCAGTTTGTCTTTCAAAGCAGAGGTGCCTATGATACTGGTTTTACTCATGTTCTTTTCTGTTTTATTGTTATACTTTTTATGTTATAGAGTAGGCGTTGGTACCCAATCTATCAGATAAAAACAAAAAACTTGCGAAAAAGAGAAATCTAATTCGCAAGTTTTTTGTTCTGTTTTGTTTCAGAGTAAAATTATGAAAGAAAATCTAAAGCTTTATTTAGGGTTACGCATGAACCTTGACCTTATGTCGGTTCTTGTACAAACGTTCAAACTGGGAATAAACGATGCCGTTCTTCTGGCAGAAGGCAACTATCTAAACATCACTTGTTTTGGACTCCTTGTTATAAAGTTCCAGTATCCTTTTAAAATCTTCACTGCTTGCCATAATCGTATTTTTATGTTTTGCAGTGCAAAGGTAACTTGGTTCATGCAAAATGCCTCGGAAGCAATTGAGTGCTTACCTGCAGTAACTATAATATAGATATTAGTAACTATAGTTTAGTGTATGCTTACTGTTGTGACTAATATACAAATTGTTTTTTGTATAGAGTCACAAATAGAAGAAATACTATTACCGATATTTATGATTTCATATAAAGAAGTTCCTTAGGTAATCTCTCATGCCTTAAATTGTTTGAGATTCGTATTTCTGGGGAGGCTTTGCAGATATTTTCAAAGAATGAAACTCGATTGGCTGTATCATTTCTAAGCACTCCTATTTTTCTCATGTTTTTGTTCAGCGGAACAACTATAACAAAGAAGTCCATTTGTGGAATATCACTAGATTCCTCTTCTATACCCATCAGCTTTATTATAGTATCAAAATCGCGAGATTCTGTGCTTCCACTCCACATATATTCTGTATTAATATATAAGTCACGTGTTATGCTAGAATCTAATTTCTTTTCTTGTTTGAGGAATTCGAAAATAGAGTTGCCTTTTGAAGTGTTAAGGAATAAAGCCACAACATTAATTCTATTCAAATCTTCATGTGTGGGTCTATTCACGATTTTTTTCTCAACTGGAAACATTCGATTATGATTGACGGAGGAAGTCTCTTCATAATCGTCAAGGACAATGCTATATACAAAATATAGAATATCCTCTAAAACAGACGATACCCTTTGGGCATGTGCATGGGCTAAAGTTCTTGCCCTTCGATTTTCTACTTTATTCATATCACAAAAATTTAATTGCATTATACTTTTCTATGCACTCTTTATAAAATTCTAATTCCATATCATTTAATTTTTCTTCTCGCCTCATGGAGCCATTCCGCAATCTTTCATTCTGTTCAGTAAGATTTTCCAGAATATCCGTTGATACTTTATTGATTGCAGATTCGATTTTCTCGCGTTGTAGTGAAATCGTATTAGTCACCCAATCAACAACAATATTCCAAAAGCTCTTCTCTGAACCCGAAATGCCATTATTCCAGTTTTTGTTCAAACCATCATTGGTAGGGTAAGTAATAGTGAAAACATCAACATTATAATCATAGTAATCATCGCAACATACACCTTCAATTACTCCAGTTCTCGTTTCTGTCTCAGTACCCATTTCAAATGCATCTGCAAATGTAAATAAATCCTCTGGTATTTCAGGAGTAATTTGACATTCTATTGCAAGTAATGAGATAATAGATGCAACATTAACATCAAATCCAGAGTTATTGACACTATTAATTATACTTTGAGTATCTTGAGCTAAGATGTTCTTTAGATTTTCAACGAATCCTTTATACTCTAATTGGACATTGTACCCCATCAGTTCTGAAATAGCTTGTCTCATTTCATTATTTAATGTCCAATATTTTCTTGTATAAGAACTATAATCGTTTTTATTAGGTTCCGATGTGCTGCTATATAAAACATATTTGTCATTCTTGACTGTTTTATATTGCCAGTCTTGAAATTGGGTTCTAAAAATTGAAAACTCATCGACAAGTCTTTTGACTGCAGATTCTTTGATCCCCTTATTCGTCAATTCTCTTTCAAAATCCGATTCTGTGTATGACGTAATAGGATACACTTTCTTAAATGGACTTAACAAGTCATAATTTATTAAGTCTTTTATTCGTGTCAATATACCTAAACAATCAGAATACAAACCGGAAATGCCCTCATGAGAAATTTGTTTAATTTCGTTTTGAGCTTTTTGTATGGCTTCTATTCTTGCTCTGGCATCATTGGGATGATTCTTACAGAATTCAGCATAATCAGTAAGAATATTTGAAGCCTCTAAATTTGCATTTACTGTATGTTGAAATCGAGCTCTCAGTTCTCCTTCTATAGGGGCATTACCGACACGGTTTCTCAATTCCGTGTAACTTGTAAGCAGGGATTTTTTTCTCGTTAATTCATCTGTGATTGATTGCAAAATGTCGCTATCATTGTCTACAACGTGCAGAATCCACCCTTGATCTTGATGCAATTTATCAAGAAAGGCACACTCTAAATCATAATCATTTTCAGGAACCTCCTGAGCTTCTCTTGAAAGAGATTCTACAAATGATTGTTTATAAACATCAAATACGGTTTTTAATGACGCAATCTCAGAGATGATATCGTCAAGTCTCATTAGAAAAGAGTCCTTCTGACACTCATTCACTCCCAAGATGTCAACCTGACTATTAAGTATACCAAAAATGCGAGAATGTATTTGTATTTGGTTTCTTAATCTGTTAACACTTAGGAAATTCTTTAAATAGGCACACAATAAGTTGAACTTATTTTGCAATTTATATGTGGCTGGATAAATTACGATTTCATAAAAGGACTCCTTAATACGATGCTTTAACTCTTCAATGAATTGATTTGCATAACTAATCTCATAGGCATAGTCCAAGAGTTGTTTCAAATCTTCATTCCTTATAGGCTCTTTTTCAGCCAAATCATCTATTATACTATTAAAAAACCTTCTAATAGATTTTTCGGAATTTTGGAAAACTTTACTACAGTTAGTGGACAAAAGCGACAATGCGTCGGGGTTATATTCCAACTTGTCGCATTTTCTATGATGCTGTAATCCTATTGCAATCTGCGCATTGTTCTGCAAGATTCCAATATAGGGAATAATTTCTATATTATCAAAGTTATATTTGGGCAGTTCTGTAGACAATTTAGCTATTACACGTTTTCTGAATTTTTGAATATCGTCTTCTAATGTTGTTGCTTGTCCCTTGTTGTACAAATCAACTTTATTCAGAATAAAAATGATAGATTCCGTACTGCCATCCAGATTTTTAATAGTTTCTGTTAATTCTGACAATAGAGATTCAAGTGCTTCTGGTGTAGCTAACTGTGAATAATCCATGGCAAGAACGCAAAGCGGCTTGACCTCCTTTAAGACATCTTGTATTACTTTGAGGTTTTTCCGGTCTCCTTTATCTCGGCGTAGTCCTGGTAAATCAATAAATCTAAATTGTATATTTTCAGGAAGATCAAAAATGTCTTTGTTTAGATTCCATAGAAACTTACCGAAAACCTCTATTTGAGGAGCGGAACATACACGGTTAGTTTTTTTTGATTTGTATATGCCAAATATGCGTTCAATTTCTGTTCGCATATTGTCATCTGACATATTTTGATATGTTTTACCAAACCAATATCCTTCAGGACTTTCCTTTACAATGAGTTTGTTTTCTGTTTCGGAAGGTGTGAAAGTTAATATACCAGCACTCATTTCGTCAATATTACATGGTGCTATATCTCTTCCAGTAAAACCATTAAGAATCGTTGATTTACCAGAGGTAGTCGTTCCAACAGTAGCTATGGTAATCATTGGGTTTTTCAATCGTGATAAAGTCTCATCCGATTCTTTAAGGAATTCCTTAAAACACGTATTAAGCCGTTTGTCATATCTGATTTCTCTCAAATATGTGTCATAGAAAGACTGCACATTTTCACGCAGTCTCTCTACTGATATTATAGTATCCTTTAGCATAAAAAACGAATTAATCAAATTTTTCAAATACCATCACATCGCCTTTTTCACAAACTTCTTTGTATTTGTGAATGTAATTTGAAGACAACAAGTTGGGGTGTCGCTGTATTTCTTCTGCAAGGTCAGGAAGTGATTTCTCTTCCGTGTCCGAGATATTTTCAGAGCTAGCATAAAACCTTAGCGAATTTAACAGATAAGGCTCAACATCATCAGCTGCATCAAGACCACGTAACCTGCTTGTTCTTCTTAACTCTGGGGAGCTAAATGCATCTGCGACATCCAAATATAGGTCGGATAAAAATCTCGAATCACTTTCAATTTTTGAAAGAGAGTTAATGAGTGTGAAATAGAAATTTTTAAGCGAAGGAAGCATGTATTCTACTCCTGGAATATTTGGCAAAAGGCCCGGCAGTTTCGGTAATGTTTTATACTCTAAAAGGTGATATGCATCAGCATACATACCTGAAATACAGCAAAATATACCTGAAATATCGCTCTCCATTTTTGCTTTGACAGCATCATTGATTTCTGGTGCTGTATCAAGGAAGGATAACATCTGCTCTCTTACTTTTCCCGTCGCATTTTTACTTTGAATATCCTTTATGATAGAGACATTGCGCTGTAATTTCGCTGAATAGAGTTTCGGAGCATAGTCCATTTGTTGCGCCAAATGAACTAGTTTTAGTGTTTCTTCATATACAGCTTTAATATACAATGGTTGTAATTCCAAACGCCCAAATTCAAATCCGACAGGATAATTTAATTCTTCTCCTAAGCCCCATGACCAAACCTTAAAGATGAATGTTTTTCCATCGTTTATAAGGGTTGGGGATAGTACCATTACTGGTTGCTTTTTTAATCCTGCATAAAGATAATTGATGGATGCGTCATTTGAAGGTACATCATCTTTCCAAGCTCCAATTTCAGAAACAACGGCATGAACGCTATTCGTTTGATAATGGTTTACGATAAATGACGATAAGTTGCCGTTAATGGTTCGAGCGTATGGATGATCTTTGTCTTTAAGAGCAGAAATCAAGCGGCAAGGAACAATCATGTTGCCATCAAAAGAGTCTTTATCATCTGAAATCGGGCCACATATTTGCATTTCAAAAGGATTACGTAAAGGCCAGCACCTCTCATAATAAGTTTGTGTTCCCCATTTGTCTAATGAAAGCTTATGGGCTTTTTGAGCCTCAATTAGGCGTTGCTCGTGACTTTGCCTTTGTAATTCAAGTTTGTATTTGAATTCCCGTTCGTTATTCTCTATACGTTTTTTTTCTTCTTTGGCTTCGGCATTGGTAATTTTTCTCCAACCTCCCTTGATAACGGGAGACAGAAGGCGAGTAACCATTGCTCCTACCATTACTGTTGTCATTGTTACAGGTTCCATAATTATATGTGTTTATTAAAAAAATGTCCACAATTTTCACAGGTGTCTCCAAATCCTGCCCATCCACCACAGTTACAAACTCGACACCGACCAAGCCCAGTGAATGAGATTTGAGATGTCTTGTTAGATTCATGATGGTGTTCATCTGTAGGATCTATAAAATCGTTATTGCTCGAATCTTCAGCTACGAATCCCTGAAAATCGTCAATGTTGTCCAACTCAATATCCTCTACTGTTGCAAAAGAGTCGTATAAATCATACGAATCGTCATAGCTCTCGTCAATATCCACATCCGATGTATCTATGTCATCAAATGTGTCTAAATTGTCAAAAATTAAATTTTCTACCATGGAATTATGTATTTTAGTATTGAACATCAAAAGGAATCTGAGTAATCCTCAAAATCCCCGTTATCATCATCTTTATCATCTTCGAATATATTATCTTTTTGTGTTACCTCTTTATATTCACTCCCATTATCATCGATAAATGGCGATGATACATCAAGAGATGTAGCGGTGTTATTATGTGAGAATAGTTCATCACCATCTTCCGCCAAATTTTCGGTATTCGTTATATTAGTTCTTCCTAATTCTTCGTTGAGTGAATTGTAACCAATATTACCTACCATTTCTATACGTTCATCAAATGCAGGCTGATACCCCGTTGGTATATTAATCAAATCAGGAGATAATTGGTAACTATTCTCTGTGATAAATTGGTTGAGATATTGTTTAATAGCAAAATTGGACGGTACCTCCATTCCTGTACTTGCATCATATTGGAACGGAGCAGGATTGTCTGTTGCAGCCATGAAGCAATCGGAATCTTTCCAAGCATTTATAAATTGATTTGCTGGGTATTCTATTCGCAAATGCCCTGTACCAGGATCTGTTAGAACAACCTTTATATCGTTAACGTCATTTGGGTTAACTTCTACTCCTGCAACTATCAATGCATGGTTACCGCCTTGATGCCCTATTACATCGTTGAACCAATTACTTAGTCTTCCTTTTAGGTTATCATTATACCACAATTCATCTGCATCAACACTAACAATAACACGATGTCCTTGTGATAATTCATTCATAAGGTCATCCAATGATGTGTCTGTTACTTGATGCATTCCAACCCCTGCAAGTTCTAATACTTTACCTATATCATAGGTATAGGTTCCCTCATTCGTATATACACCACTATCTAACGCAATTTTTTCTAAATCATTAAATGGAATATCTATGCCAAAATCGCGTAAAATAATTTGTTGACTTCGTAATGCGCAAGAATGATCGTCTGGTTGTTGAATAAATATTGGATCCTTTATATTTTGCCTCGTTTCCCCATAATTGGAAGAGTTAATTCTAATTGTACTTGCCATAGTATTTGAATTTAAATTATTATTAGAAAACTTATCATTGACCACAATATGTTGAGAATCTATCGCTTCTATATAAATAGAGTCTTCACTAATAGACATTATATCACCATTCTCTATGTCATTATTAAAATCTGGTATCTCAAAATCATCTGATAATATATCTTTAGGGATAATCTGTTCAAAACGTTCATAACTTGCCATAGCATTATCGATTGTATGGCAGTTTGACATTATAGCTTGCAAATTATCTTCTATATTAATCACAGAAGTTATTTTATTCATTTCCTCTTCACTCAGATTTCCATCCAAATACGCAGCAAATTCTTCGATACTTACAGTTGGTACAAAATCTTTATGCATGACCTACCTCCTTTCTGAAAATTCGCTCATATTGTTCCTTAGCGAGTTTATGTTTGTTGTAATAGTTCTCCATTGACATACCTAATTCTTTTGCAGTTTCCTCATTGGTCATCAGCTCCAAATATCGCAGACGAATCAATTCGCTGTAACGTTTGTTTGGCATCTGCTTGATGATGGTCAGAGCGTCTTGACGATTGAGATTAGTAAAATCTATCTCTATAGAACCATAAATCGAGTCAGTTCTATCACTATCGTCATCTCTATCATTTACATAAGAATGAGAAATCTGCTCATGTTTTGGCAATCTTTCTTTGGTTTCAAACTGCTTGTAGCAATAAAACAAACAAGCTGTCTTCAACCAACTGGTCAATGTACTCTCACCTCTGAAATTCTCCATCTGACATTTCCCTGTTGCCTTGCTTGGAGCAAGAACAACAATGTATATCTCGTCTATAAACTCCTTGCAACTTGCGCAGTCGGTATAGTAATTGTCATATATGGACTTAAACAGAGGATAGCATTGTTGATAGAAATATCTGCGCGTAACCATCTCGTCTTTTTTATCAAGGATTTGGCTATTTGCAAATCTTGTGTAAATATCTTTTTTACTATCATTGATATATTTATATATTACCAAAGAATCATAATTGATTTTACCATAAATAGTTAGCTTAAGAGCATACCTTACCGACGCCCCTGTATCTGAGCCATGGCTTTGGGGAGAACAAAGGAGGTTAGTCCGATGCTGCGGGATTTTATACCATCCCGAGAGGTATTTGCATTAGACAATGCAGTCATAGTTTATTTTGTTTAAAGATAGCTGCCGTTTTGTTTAGGTTCAAAAGGTATGACAAAAATCTATCTCTATGGCAAAATTAATTTATTTTCACCAAATAGCAAAGCTTTTTACTAAAAATGTTGAAACTTTATAATAAAAAGACACTTCTTACGCAAGGTCTGTGAAATAAACAAGAAAGAACTTCCCTGCAATAAACGTCATAGCCGCAAAGGGCTATTGTCGTCATAAACATTCTCATCATATAATCCCTAATCCGTGTCGGGCACAACTTCTAAATGGTTGTTTTCACTTTGACTTTTATGACAAAAAAAATAACTGTAATCATTCAATTAAATATTTCACTCAAATGGAGCGTTATGGCACCCATTGCGAGCAGACCTACAATACGAATTTCAACTGTAGCCGTGCTAAACGCATAGATTGGTTGAAGTTCAACCTTGCTCTTTCCCAACGGCACTTGAATATGGAGGTATATTGGCTATAGCCATTAATCCGAGCTACATCAGCAAGTCGGGTAAGAAGACTCCGCATATCGGTACTTTCTGGTCCGGTTGTGCAAGTTCCATGAAGAATGGGCTTGAAATCATGGGACTTGCACTTATCGATGTCCATGCCAATAATTGCATGATGCTGCGCGCCCATCAGACTCCATCTACTGGAGAATTGAAACTGCGCGACATGACTCCCGTGCAACATTTCATAGCGGTCATCAAGCGTTACAAGAAGGATTTTTCTTCTCGACAAAGACACCAATGTCTGGTGAGGAAGTGTTGCGCACATATCGCTATATTAATTTTTGACAAGTGTCGGAGAATACAGAACCGAAGTTAATTAGTCATACTGTCGAAGAGCTCTTTGGCTAGCAGCGTAAAAGCCGTTTAGCCGTTATCTCAAATTTTAACGAACTATTGTTTTAAAGTGGACTCATTTATTATAGTTTTAATGTACGAAATCCATCATTGTCGCCAATCTATAATATACATTTTTTTGAATGTGACTTCCATATCAGAAATTCGTTATAACTTTTGTTGTTTCTGTAGTCGTTGTTCCGCCCTTACCAGTAGCGACGCACTTAACATAGTAAGTAGTTCCTTTCTTCAAACCAGAGATATTTGCAGTAATAAGAACTCCTGCAACTGAGGCCGAAACTGATTTTGTCGGGTTGGAACTTGTGCCATAATATACCTTGGCAGAAGTAACCTTAGCCTCATTTTTGTTGTATATCTTATATACGACTTTCAGCTTTGTTTGATAGGCAGTGAAATCGCTGAAGCCAATGTCTGGTTTCTCGTATGAAGTATCTGAAGTGTTATCCGAATTGTCTAGCACAGGAGAAGAGCATGATTTAAAATACCATTCATTTCCTTCTTTATCACCATAAATAATACTAGAAGAAGAATGTTCTATCAAATATTTATTATAGTTGTAAAAACAAAAGACCTGACTCCAATATCCATTACCTCTAGCACCCAGATTGAACTGAATTATCAGTTCTCCGTTACTAAAATACCACCAACCTGCTTTTTCCTTATTTAAGTATATAGAATGAGCAGCCGTAATAGTTGCTCCATTATAGCTGCCGTAAATTTCATCGGCAAAAGTTACAATCGTATTTAATTCCTCACTTTTACAATCTACTTTCTGTCCATTTCTAACAATTATTTGCTTTACAAACTTCCAACGTAACTATTCAGCGAATGCCATAGCATAGCTGTCCGTGCTCCCCCAAAGGGC
>ERZ1026888.1150-NODE-1150-length-12179-cov-3.735401_pt1 | contig 12179 bp, 9 predicted proteins | sample MGYA00380174_ERZ1026888 | MGnify/ENA primary metagenome ERZ1026888 (study PRJEB33269, sample SAMEA4719810) | human gut metagenome | biome: human-associated habitat; feature: organic feature; material: feces | place: Cameroon | collected 2013-10 ...
TATCAAAATTTCATAGTCACTTTCAGATTAAATGCATTTTCTCCCCCATCATTGCATCTACCTTCAGTTTTTCCACATACGCCACAAAATACAAAAAAGGCAAAAAAACAGCAGTTCTACAGAAGCATATCACACCTCTGCAGGGCTGCTGTCGTCATCTTTAATTATAAAACGGTTGCGCTCTCTTTACTGCGCATGCTTATGCCTTTACTTCCTGCTTGCTTTTTAAGTAAGCAGCTTGCATGCGCAATTCACGGATACCGCTCAGAATTTTTTCTTCAATCTCCCTGGGCGAAGCACCTTTTTCGTGACGTGCATGGTTACTGCTGTTGCGCGCCATACGGATAACAGTATAGCTGTTGATAATATCTACTAACGCTGCATCATCCTGTAAATTGCTTGTAAGCTTGCCTTCCTTCATGCCGCACTGCAAAAGATACCCGCGCGAAAGCTGTCTATACGGTAATTTATCAATATTAAAGAGTTTATATAATTGCTCCGCCTTAGTGCCGTTCAATAAATCAGAAAACAGCTTCTTCAATTTTTGTTGGTCAGAAATCTGTGGCGTCAGGTCAAAATTTCTCCATGCCCCCTCCTCTTCATCCATGGTAAGAAATCTTTTCAGCAATCCTGCCAGGCCATCACTATTACCGATTATATCCTGATACGCTATCTTTCCCGCTATGATCTGCCTGATCTCGCTTAATGCTTTCTTGAAATCATCCTTATCAAAGGTGATAAAGAAATCATGTTTATCAATATCCTGCTGTAATTCCTCCAGCTTCTTTTCTACATCCGCATCATCCACATTTTCCCATTGCTTCAGAAGATCAAGCGGCTTCCTCAGCTCCTGCTTAAAATATACCTGTACATCCCCTCGTTGATCTAAGTGATTGCCCCAAACACATAAAAGATAATTGGCAGCAGAAATCTCCTCGTTCTTAACCTTTTTGTTTATTTCTTTAGCAGTTTCTGCATCCAGAGTATAAAAGCCCTGTTTGGCAATAAATTCCGGAACACGTTCAGTATAAAGCGTCATTGCCTGCTGTAAATGTCCCTGCTTGACGCACCAGGTTATAATATCCAAGTCGTCATGGGCAGACAATACAGTTTTGTACGATTCCTCAATTGTAGGCAAAAGCGTTGCAAAAAGCTTGTCATTGGCATCGTAATTCTGAGGAGCCAGATTAGTAAACGCCTGAATTTTTTCGGCCAACAAAGCACAGGCATCCTCCAGCTCCCCATAATGGCACAGCTTGATGCTTTGAGCAAAATATCCCATAGCATTCACCAGCTCATACAGTTCACGGTTCAGACCACATTCGGCTGTATACGGCTTTTGCTCAAAAACATCAATGTTATAATAATCAGCCAGCTTTTCAACACTGCCATATTTGGCAAATTCCGTCGCACCCGCAACCAGGTCAAAAAAGCGATATACATCCTGTGCCTGTGAATCTTCTACATAATTGACGTCCCTGTTTTGCTCCCAATTGGAATACAAAATCCTGCCCATCTGCAGGCCGCTAAAGTTCAATAAACGCATAACTCCCAGCATCATCATGCTGGCATTACGCATACCGCCAGTCATATCTGCATGGATGGTTATGTGACTGGCAGCACCTTTTTCCCTTTGGGTTTTTTCGGTTTTTTCGGCCTCATCCAAAATGCTTTTACCCATCTCACCGATGTCAGACAGCGCCGCATTCATAGAATTGCTTTCATCATAATCAACAATGATGATATTTTTTGCAGGCACGAAGTCTTTAATTCTGCTCTTGAAAAAATCCACTGTTGTCATATCGGCATTTTCTAACAGCTTTTTTGTAGCCTGCGAGGAGAAGAGAAATATTTTATCTATCTTCTGTGAACGCTCCTGCAAATACGCAGCCAGCTCCCGCACTGCCGATTCATTACTGTGCTCAGTCATAACCTTTTCATCATTTATCTGATAACAGCTTGGTTCTTTGCTGCCATTGCTCAAAAAAAGTAATAAAAAATTCGTTTCTAAGGCGTTCATTGGTAATCTCCTTATTGCTTCAGGATTTTCTTCAATCCTTAAAACACCGGCATTTGCTCACGAGGGAAAAAGGTACGCAAATAATAATTCTTTTCAAGCATCTGCGCATTGTAGGTCAATAGGCCATTAGTGCTATGGCATCTGTCCACCTCCCACAAATATTCATAAGCCTTTTGACGGAAGATTGGCGGTAAGCCAAAATATGCTTCTGCCACCGCACCGGTAATTGCAGCAAGTGTATCGCTGTCACCACCTATAGAAATAGCATTACGGATAGCATCCTCAAAATCAGTTGCCTCCAAAAATGCCTCTAACGCTTGCGGCACAGTGCCCTGACACGATCCATCAAAGCTGTAGCTGTCGCGGATTTCATCTATAGTAAAATCCAGCTTGTAATAATTTGCTTCGAGATGCTTCTTTATTTCTTCCTTGCTTGCGCCGCTGCGAGCTAAGAAAACAGCAACCGCAGTTGCCTCTGCTCCCTTCAGTCCTTCAGGATGATTATGGGTAATGCAGGTAACATCATTGCTCAACGCCTTGACTTCCGCCAAATCATTGCCTACCCAACCGCAGGCACTGACACGCATTGCGGAACCATTGCCAAAGCTACCGTAGGCATGCATATTTACATCAAACAGCCATTTACGGAAGCGTCCGCCATAGCCTGCATGAGGAAAGGTATTGCCAAATTTACGCATATAATAAATAGTACTGCTCTGCAGCTGATTGCGCAGCCTGCTACTGTCGCAATTCATCAGCGCCGCCGCCACCGCCAGCGTCATTACGCTGTCATCGGTAATGTGATCAGCAGCAGTAAACAAATCAAAATCCTTGCTTTTAAGATTATTCCATTCAAATCTTGAACCGACGATATCCCCTACAATTGCACCTAACATATTCATCCGCCTCCTGACGATAAAGAGCCATAAAACAAGCTCCTGTCATATTATTTATATATAAACAACTTATCTTTAATTATATCACACAGGCTTTCCTTTGTCTGTTTAAACAATTTTTTGCCGAAGAAAAAGGCACCCGCAATTATTTGCAAGTGCCTTTCAAGCATTTTTACTCGTATCTTACTTTCACCTGTCCAAGGCCCTGTCCCGTAAGACGTCCTACGCCTGCAAAGACTGCGAACTCGCCCAGACTGATGAACATCGCTCTGAATTCCGGCGGCAGCAGCGTCAGCTTATAGGTAAAGCTGCCCACAAAGCCTGTTACACCGTGCTGAGGCGAAACATTCACCCTTTTGCTGTTGCCCTGCCAGCGCTCCGGCAGTAAATAAGCAGCAGCAATTTCCTTGACCTTATCCACGGCAAAATGCTCTTCACCGCTAATTTTGTTCCAGCGTTCTGCCAAGGAGCCGAAAACGAGCTCCGGCTTCGGCCAGGGGTAATCATGATCAAAGTAACGGAAGGTAGTCGGCGATATAAAATCCATGGTCAGCTGCGAAACAGGCGGCAGCTCTGAGCATTGGCTCTCCAGATATTCTGTCGTCGTCAGGCCTGCCTGCGAATGCTCTCTTTGCGTGCGATACACATCCTTAACTATAAAGGCAACACTGCCCACCTGCAAGCGCAGGCCGGGCTGCAAAAGCTGCAAAACAGCTTTTGCGCTGTCTCCCATAAGGCAGATGCGCCATTTTGCCTGCGTGCCCGCCTGCAGCTGAAAGGTCATTTTCTGCGCAGACTGCTGTAACTGCAAATGTCCCAAAGAAAAGCTCTTATTGACAGCATTATGCAGTTGCGCGCTCAGTTCAGCATCTAGCGAGCGGATTGTATTCAAAAACGCTGCATGCAGCAGACGCCCGTGACTCACGGGCAGTCTGCCTGCATTTTGCGCCTGTAATTGAAGAACTACTGCAGCAATAATCATTTTGAGTTCACCACTTCGCTAATACTTGGTAAAGGAGTGCTTTTATTTTTTCTTTTACCCATCATGTAATCAGTCTTTTTTGTCCAATCTCTTTGATTACGATATTCTTCCTTCATAATCGCTTTCAAATCCGCCTTTCTTGCACTATATTCACTGAAGGAATCTGCTTTCAGAGTTTTCTTAATATAGCCTTCAAAGAAATCGATGTACTGCTTTTTATCCTGTTTCTGTAACCCTGCATCAAAGCCATTGTCACCAAACAGCTTGGTATAATAATTGTCACCTTGCAGATAAAGCGTACTCTTCAACTTCACACTGCCCATACCGATAGGCTTGCCCATACCCAGCTTATAGGCTAATTCTCCATCATCACCTAAAGATAACACCTTAGTTAAGGCACCAAGCTCTACTGCTGACAGATTTTCGAAACGAATTCTGCCGGTAAAGCTGCAGCCGCATTTCAAAGGAGCAACTTTTTTCGTAACCTTTTCATTAGTGTTCTTAACATTAGCAGGTCTGCGCCAATCACAGTTTCTATGCCAATACATCTTATAGCCACGGATATTGCTTGATGAATTCCAGCGCTCAGCTTTGCCATTCTCAGGTTCCAGATAGTTTTGATAGGTAGACAAATTTGGGCCCATTAAAGGAATAACTGTATCCTTGTTCTCAAAGTTTCCCTTACCCTGCAAATAAAGATTTTCAAAGAAAACTCTGCTACTCCACATTTCCTTATTACCAAACACAGCAGCAGCAAAATCAACTTTATCAGAATTCAAATCAGAAGGAATGTGATTAGCAACAGTCTTACTATAACCTTCGATATCACTATCAGTTACATCGCCGTCATCACCTGTACGCATCGTACCATTAGTAATAATTTTAAAATAGTTTTTAATAGCACCGCGCAGACTGCTGCCGGGAATCAGGTAATTGACACCATCAGAGAAAAACTCATCATTGCCGTTATTAATGAATAAAGGTCTAATATTTTCTACTTCAATTTCAAAATAACCGCTATATTTTGCTTCCTTGCCGGTAAGGAATTCTTTATAGGCCTGTTGCTCTTCTCCAGGATTAAGTTTTTCGCTGAACGGAGCACTGACAACAACATCATTAAGCTTTACAAAGTTATACGGTGCTGTCGGAGTTTCTTGCGAAGTTTTAGATTTTTTAAGATTTTTAGAAGTACTAGAAGCCTGATGATTAGTGCCAGAACTTTTGCTACTATAGCTATTGGCAGAACTTGTTTTTTTAGCAATAGCTTGCCTTGATGCTTTCGCTTGCTCTTCATAGCTGCTTCCGGTTTCTTCAGCTTTCTTCATAGTTTCTAATAACGGATTATAAGGGCCTCTTTTAGGCATCACTCATCACTCCCATCTGCCGGCACAATATCAAGCCAGCGATAATATGCATAGCCTGCCTGCCCGGTTTTTTCGTCGAACTGCACGTAGCTGCGTGTGAGCAGCTTGTATTCGTCTGCCTGCTCTGCCACCGGCAGCACTAGGCGGATTTTGCGGCCTGCTTCCCACAGCTCGGCAAAGCCATGGGGTGCAACGCCTGCTACCCGATGACCGAAGAACTGCGAAGCACTGTCTACTGTCGTCAGCTTTTCACTGCCTGCCGCGTCATTAATATACTGCAGATAAAAGCCTGCTCCCTGCTTTTGCAGGTAAACCTCTTCCTCCGCATTGAACACGCGCAGCTGCACAAGATATTTTTCCTCCAGCGCCGCACCATTGGCAAAAGTAAATTTGCCTGCCTTATAATAGCCGAAGCGCACGCAGTTGACGAAATGTGCAACAACCTTATATTCAGCGCCCTCTAGCAGCTTCAGCGCCTCTGCCGGCTGAACAGGCTGCCTGATTTCAATAACAGCACTATGTTCGCCCAGTGCCTTTTCAACACCAAAAAAATTTTCCTTATCCATTCAGCTCACCTACCAATGCCTGTACACAAGCCTCCAGCTCGTCCTTATTACCTGTCAGCGTAAAGCCGTTCTTGTTTTCCATCGTATAAGTATTGCCTGCATAATCAATTTGGCAATGCACGCCACGCAGCACGCCACGTCCAATGCCTTTACCGCTGCCGATGTTCATATTACCAAGCCACAAATCCTTCAGCAGGAGCAGCATCAGACCTGCCTCAGCCTTGTTGTTGCAGTTTCTCAGGCAGGCGTTAAGAGTGATTGTCTTTGCATCACGCTTTTGTTGCCAAACAGGCTCCTCACAGAAAAGAGCACCCTCTATCGTACTGCCGGTAAAACGGTCAATACGGTTGCGCGTCTGGCGCATAGCGTACAATTTATCTGAGGAAATATATGTTTCTTCAACCAACAGCCTACTGCGCTTACCGCTTTGCTTATCATCATTAGCAAAGCCGAAAATTTCCTGCAGTCTGCGCTGTGCTGCCTGCAGGTCGTTACCTGTGAGCGCCAGCAAGATTTTGAACGCTCTGCTGCGCAGAACACCCTTCCAGCTGGTGCCAGGGATGACATAATCTTCACCGCTCTTAAGCTGTACTGCAGATAGTTTTACACCTTCGCTGCCCACTTTAACATCATCAACATCAAAGTTGCGGACCAGCAAGGCACCCTGCAGTGCGCAGTCAACCTCCAGATAGAAGTTTTTCTCTGCCTTGGCTGCCTCGGCCTTGCCGGTATAGGCAACCTGCGGTAGCTTTTCATCACTGATGTAGGCTAGCCATTGCTCGGCACTCTTAGCCTGGGCAAAATCAAAATCATATACAGCAACTGCTTCCGCGCCGGCAATTTTGCCGTAGCCCTTAGTGGTAAGCGAACCTACGCTGATGCCGCCTGTCAGCAAATCGGCAATGGTTGCTGCCATTTCGCCGTAGCAGTCACCCTTCACGCTGTATGCATTATGCTGATAGTTGATTGCTAACGGCTTAGCCTCATCACACTCACGCACAGTAAGCTCCAGGAATACATTGCCTACAGCGCCACGCTCCAACGCTTCAAAATCAAACTTGGCACCTGTCTTGGCTACGCCGGTCAGCTCATCGATTGCTACACCGTCACGCACCACGATTCCCTTAGAGGTCAGCACAACGTCGCTGATATTCAGCATACTTTGGTTGGCATCATGTCCGTCAATAGAGCCGAACAGCTTGTCTGCTACCGCCTTATCGTAAATTGCAGCAATTTCACTGCGCAGCACGCCTGCCAGGGATGTACCGGGGATAAAAGGCTGTCCCTGCTTATTCTTCAGAATCAAAATATCAGTCAGACCTTCATTAGCTCCGGAACCGATGCGCAAAGGAGATTGCGTTTTCAGTTTGCTTTGGATAACAATTTTTCTTACAAGCTTTGCTCCGCTCATTACTGTTCGCCCTCCTTCTTGCTCAGCTTAACGGCATGGCGCATAAACCAAAGCCAATATTCATGGTACACCTCATCAGCATCAAGCTCAAACGCATTGCTGCCGAGAAGGCTTTGTACTTGTCTCAATTTAGAGGTTTCAAGATTAAGCTTATTTGTCCATTTGATATCCTTATAAGGAGACTTGCAGTCAGAGCTTTCTGTCAACAAATTGAGCAGCCCGTCACCCTTGTACCTAATGTCTTGCAAATTATCTTTAGCCTTACTTTTGAAGTCACTGATAATAATTGCTTGAATAACATTCTTTGATTTGCCGCTATACATCAGTCCCTCAACACGCTTAAAAACATGGTTGGCATTATCAATATTAACTTTTAGCTCGCCGCTTTGCGCATCCTGTGTTGCCTGCTGGCGAACCTCCTGCAGCAAGCGCTCGCGGATAACCTTTTTCGCAATATCTTTGACTTCTTTGCTCAAAACAACATTTTTCAGCTGCTTTTGCGGCAGCTCTTCAACAAATTCCGGCTTTGCCAACGGCTGCCAGATGACGAACTGGCCAAAGCCGTCCTCGGTGCCTTTGCCAAGGCCCTGCTGCAAAGCAGCCTGCAATTTGGCACTGTCCACAGCACCATTCAGACGCAGCTCAATCAAGGTACCGGCGCTCAAAGCACGCTCTGCCTGCTTTTTTGCCTGCCATACGCCTACATAGCCGTCAATGCTTTCTGCTGCGGCAAAAATCTGCAGTCCGTCTTTAGCTGCCTCGCAGCCCAGACGTGCTGCCAGCTCGCCCAACAGCTCTTCGGCTGCCTGCTCAACACGCTGCCAGCTACCAAAAGCGATGTACGGAGTCTGCGCCAACAAATAGAGCTTATCGCCCAAAGCAACCTGCTGCGCTTCCTTCACAGGCATAGCAGCATACTGGCATTTGCCGTACTGTGCACTCTTGGAACGTCCCAGATGCAGTGCTTCTACATCCAGCTCACGCAAAACCTTTTGTAAAAGCTCTGCTGCATCATCGTCAGCAAGGTAAGCGCCCTTGAACAGCTGTCCGGGCTCCAGATATTCATAGTTGAATACGTTGCCGTCTCTGCTGCTGCCGGTAATACGTTCACCGGCACCGCTACGCGACATGTGCAGCTCAATCTTGACATCGGTATTAATCTGATACAGCTTGCTGTCCTTCTTAACTACAAAGCCCTGCAGCTTTTTGAAGCCAGCCTTATTTTCTACAGCAGCAGTCAAATCAACAGTCTGTGTTTTGTCCTTGCTGCGCATTAAGGATAATGGCATCACAAAGGCATCACCCTGCTCCAGCTCACGGCAGCCAATCGGATAAGCCGGCAAGAAGCGGACCTTACCGGACAGAAATAAATCAAAAAAGGTTGCATCCTCATAAGCGTTCTGCAGCTTGTGCGCGTTGATATATAAATGAGCCAAGGCTCCGCGGATAGCGCTGCCCGGAATATAACGCTTGGTTGTTACCAGAATGTTATCGGCACCGCGCTCCGCAAACAGCAACGGATCTATATTTTCTAAAACAAATTCCAGCTTTTTCAAACTCATCACTTCCCTTTGCTTACATCCACCAGACGGCAGCGGATATGACCGCAGCCACGGTTACGCTTTGCTCCGGCATAACGCAGATTCATCAGCGCCTTCTTCAAGATTTCCTGTGCTTTGGGCACATCCTGTAGCAGGCAAATGCTGCCTGTAAATTTGAGTCTGGCATCCACATCCACATACACATCCACAACACGCAGATTATGCAGACTGCCTTCATCCGCAATACCGTTTTCGTCTATTGCCGTCTGATAACGGACTGAGGTATAGCTTTCCCACAGTGCATCCTTGTTAAAAAGCTCCGGAAAGCTCGTCTGCAGATACTGCCATTGCTCCTGCTTTTTCTCATAGTCATTCAGCGTAAGATTATCAATACGCATAGCAACCTCATCAGTGCTGCCATGACCGAACAGAGCATCTACCTCTTCTTTGGTAAACCAGGAGCCATTGCTAATTTCAGCCATTTCTATAGCACTTTCGTACAAAAGGCCCTTAAAGCGTTTACCGGGAAAATACGGCAAACCATATCTGTCATGCACAGCTTCGCTATCTAAAATAACGTCGGCCTTGCCACTGCCAAGCTGTAGCGGCGAAAGCAATTTTACTTCAACTTGCAATGATTTCATTATTTCGCCCCCGTTTCACTGTCAGGATAATTAAAATCAATAGCCTCGATGGCATCAATATATCTCGTAGCAAATGTGACCTTATCCTTATCCTCGAACTTATCCCACAGGTCATCTGCCGTAACAGTTGCAAGCTTGTTTTCCTTTTTCACCAGCTCGCAAATTTCCGGGCAGTTCTCCAGGAATATGCTCATACTGTGCTTGTCCTCATGCAGCACACGGCGCAGATCCTTAACCTTATTGCGCGGCATTTTATCGCCTGCCAGCTTTTCACTCAAAGCCAGCAATCCTTTAACGCTTTGCCTGTCATTTTCCTTGCCCAATACATTATACGGACCATAATGCAGGTTGCCGTTGGCAGATTCGTATTGCTCCTTGCGCAACATTTGGATATCGCCGTATTTTTCACCATGCAGAATTGCAAAATCAAGATAATTGCCGTCATCCTTGCGGGACTTTTCCTTAGCTTCATCGCAAAGCTGCTCTGCCAGCTCATAAGCACGGAAGAAGGGATATTTAGCCGGAACAATGGCTACGCCGGCGCAGCAGCTCAAGCTCCTGCTGATTTGCTTGCCGGTAATTTTTTTGATATGAGTATACAAATCTTCGTCATATAATTTGCCGCTAAATAATTCTTTATCCAGCAAATCTTCGCTGTTGACGTATTCTATAAAAGCCTGCGCATATTGCAGTCCCATACGTCCGGGGCAAATGAAGGTAATATCATCACCGCCAATAATAATCGGGCGCAACGGCAGCAGTCGCTTGTTGCCCTGCTTCAGCACACGCATATCCAAAACATCAGCATAGGAATCATATTCGCTGACAATTTTCTTAACCAGCTTAGCAAAGGCATGCTCAACGGTTTTTTGAACCTTCTTCGACAGATTTTTGCGTTCTTGCATATTACGACAGTTGCTGAATTTTACACCCATGTTGTTGCCATCAATATGAATGACGCAGATATAGCTTTCTCCATCCTTATAGCCAAGGCTTTCCAGCTCACTGCAGAAGTCGAAATTACCTAATTCCTCAGGAAAATTATCTCTGATTTTGGCATCAGCGAGCTTATAGGCTTTTATTTTTGCCTCAACCTCAGCAGATACAAGACGTTTATATTCCTTACTGAATACATTTACGGCCTTGCCACTGTAATCACATTCTACGGTAAAGCCTGTGTACGGCAAATCAACCTGTGGCAGAACATTATTCTGGTTCTCCTTAAGCTGTTTGTAAAGCGCATTCAAAGAAGTCTGGAAGTTAGCATCTCCCAAGTCAATTTCACCGATAGCAGCGCCGGTTTTCAAACCGGGAGCTTTAAGCAGTACCTTCAGGCTCCATTTCTTCACCAGCTCACGACAAATGCGCAAGGATTCCTCACCCTTGCGCACCAGCACCAGCATATTACCGCCGCCGATGTAGGCAATTTCGCATTCAGTATCCGAATTCTCTTTGCGCATCTCCAGATCTTTTGCCTCTTTCCAGTCTTGAGCCGACATTTTAAGGCCCGACTGCTTCAGCACATTCACCATAGCTTCAGTAAAGATTCCATCTACAAGATAGGACGCGCCCGTATTTGTTTTCAGCTTATTACAGCCAAATACATACTTTTGAATTGAGCGGGTATCCAACAGGATGGCTCCAACCTTTTCGGTCATTGTAATCTCTCCTTTGCATCATTTATTTAGTAGTTTTACAAATATTTTTCCAGCCATTCAACATAGTACTCTAACAGAGTCTGTTCAGACATTCTACGCACCTCCTTATATAGCACTTTCACTATATATATCTGCGTAAAATATCCGCAAACGGCATTTTTAGATTTTTATTGTATATTTCCGTCTGCTCTCACTCTGCAGCAAAGCGTCCCGTCGTATCGGTATATTTGCTGACGGAGGCGTCCTTCCTGTAGGTGCTGGCAAAAAATATCACTATATACTTAGCAATTTTGTTCGGTCACTTCTTTCGCTGCCAAAAGGTTAATCTGCTCCAGGATTTTACGTTTTTTGCGCACTGTATCCGCAGCCAGATGCAGATATTGTCCGAATAATGCATTATCCATAATATCCCAAAGACTCTGCTCTTCATAAAATAAGATATAACCATTTTCCAGATAAACAACAAAAAAACCCGGAATGATACTGTCATAGGATATGTATAAATTACCACTCCATTCACAGCGATTCAAGGGATAGAGCTTGCGCTCCTTGCTTATAGCATAACTTCTGCCGATAATTCTGGCTATACGCTCCTGCTGCTCGTAAATTTCATCCTCGCAGGCTGAAGCCACATCCTGATTATTTTCCCGCATAACCTCAAGGGACTCCGGACCGCCTGACTGCATAATCGCTTCCACATCTTCGCGGTATATTTCTTCTACGCCCCATTCATGCAGCTTCGCCAGGATTTTTTCCCGGTTCAGATAGCGCAGATTATTTTTGTAATACTTATAATCTACACCCTCTGTTTTACCTATGCGCTCGATAAGCTCCTTCATTTTTGCCAATCGCTCATTATACTGTTCATAATTATCTTCGTTCAGCTTATCTGCCTTACTACCCTGCATTTTGATTTTATAATAGCCAAAGAACATTTTGCAAAAGGATACATTCTCTGCACCTGCCTGCGTTTGCTTTGTATATTCATCTAGCGCTGACCGATAAGCCTCCGTAACTGCAATTCCGTCAATTTCCGCACTTGCAGAATTGTACAGGTTATTCCACAATATCTTTATAAGCTCAGCTCTTGTACGCTC
>ERZ1026888.1151-NODE-1151-length-12166-cov-5.485509_pt1 | contig 12166 bp, 10 predicted proteins | sample MGYA00380174_ERZ1026888 | MGnify/ENA primary metagenome ERZ1026888 (study PRJEB33269, sample SAMEA4719810) | human gut metagenome | biome: human-associated habitat; feature: organic feature; material: feces | place: Cameroon | collected 2013-10 ...
CGTTGCAGCATCCGGTAAAAGCGTGGATGAAATCATCGGAATGCTTCAGTAATTGGGATATGTTGCATGCGCATGGGCCGAGAACCGCAGTGTTCTTGGCCCTTTGTGTGACTGAAAGTGTCTGACGGAGTCAGCACCGGAGGAAGGAGATCGAATCATGGAAAAAATGAAAGCGTTTCTGAAACGAAAGGATATTGAAATATCTCTTCGCAGATACGGAATTGATGCATTGGGAGCAATGGCGCAGGGCCTGTTCTGCTCTCTTTTGATCGGAACCATCATCAATACCATCGGAACACAGTTTCACATTCCGTTTCTGACAATGGCGGTGGCCACCGTCAATGATACACAGTATACGGTGGGGTCCCTTGCATCCGCAATGAGCGGTCCTGCCATGGCAGTGGCCATCGGTTATGCGCTTCATTGTCCGCCGCTTGTTTTGTTTTCTCTGATTACGGTGGGATTTGCGTCAAATGCGCTCGGCGGTGCCGGCGGCCCGCTGGCGGTTCTTTTTGTTGCCATTGTGGCTTCGGAGATCGGAAAAGCAGTTTCCAAAGAGACGAAGATTGATATCCTTGTGACGCCGCTTGTCACCATTGCGGTTGGCGTCGGCCTTTCTGCGTGGTGGGCACCGGCCCTTGGAAAAGCGGCGATGAAGGCAGGTGCGCTGATTATGTGGGCAACGGAGCTGCAGCCGTTCCTGATGGGCGTTATGGTTTCTGTCTTTGTCGGCATTGCGCTTACCCTGCCGATTTCCTCTGCGGCAATCTGTGCAGCTCTCGGTCTCACGGGTCTTGCGGGCGGCGCAGCGGTAGCCGGCTGCAGTGCACAGATGATCGGCTTTGCAGTGATGTCTTTCCGGGAGAATAAGTGGGGCGGTCTGATTTCCCAGGGAATCGGAACCTCCATGCTTCAGATGGGAAATATTGTAAAAAATCCGCGGATCTGGATCGCGCCGATTGTGACCTCTGCGATCACGGGGCCGCTGGCAACCTGCCTGTTCCATCTTCAGATGAACGGAGCGGCTGTTTCCTCCGGTATGGGAACCTGCGGCCTGGTTGGCCAGATCGGGGTATATACCGGATGGATCAATGACATTGCGGAGGGAACCAAAGGTGCTGTAACTGCGTGGGACTGGGCAGGACTGATTCTGATTTCCTTTGTGCTTCCTGCAGTTCTTTGTCCCCTTATCAACAGCTTTCTGAAAAAGCTTGGCTGGGTGAAGGACGGAGATATGAAGCTGAGCAACTGAGGAACATCAGTTGTCTTCCCGGAGCTTCACGATATTGGCGGCGCGTCGTCTGCGGTCTTCCTCAATGGCTGCATAGTGCTTTCTGGTTGTGTTGACGTCCTTGTGGCCAAGGACATCTGCAACCAGATAAATGTCGCCGGTTTCCCGGTACAGGCTGGTTCCGTAAGTGCTGCGAAGCTTATGCGGCGTGATCTTCTTCAGCGTAGTGATACGGGAAGCGTATTTTTTGACAAGCTTTTCGACGGCACGCACCGTGATGCGCCGGTTCTGCAGAGAGAGAAAGAGCGCGTTTTCGGAGCCCTCCTGCGGAATCATCTGCATCCGGGCCTCCAGATAACGGCGCAGGGCCTGTTCCACCTCATCACCGAAGTATACAATGGCATCGTATCCGCCCTTGCGGTGGACGCGGATGCCATTTTCTTCAAAATTCACATCATTCAGATCCAATCCCACACATTCACTGACTCGAATTCCGGTTCCGAGAAGAAGGGTGAGAAGAGCAGTATCGCGTACGGCGGTTTTGTTATGAAAACGCTGTTCTGTCTTCGTCAGTCCTTCGCCGTCCTCGGCGAGATCCAGAAGTCTCGCAACCTCGTTTGGCTCCAGACGGATGATCGGCTTCTCGTGAAGCTTGGGCATCGGGATCAGGGCCGAAACATCCCGGCTGATCTGCTCGGACTGATAGAAATACTGATACATACTGCGAATGGCGGAAAGCTTGCGCGATTTCCCACGCTCATCGTTGGTATAAACCTTGCCGTTTTTGGTATAGTAAGTGGTCCAGTCAAGAAACTCCTCCAGATCCACCTTCTGAATCTGATCCAGTACAGAGACCGGAAAATCCGGGATCTTCATTTTGGCAAGCTCGCAGTTGTTTTCATGCATGTATTCGAAAAAGACGCGAAGATCGTAGGCATAGGCGAGCCTTGTCCTTGTGCCGGTATTCTCTGAGATTCCGCGGAAAAACTGGCGGCAGAAGGAGGGGAGCTCCTTCAGAATCTCCCTCATTTTCAGCGTATTCTTTTCATCCACTTCCTGAGAATAGGTCTCAGTAACTCCGCCATGCTGCGATTTCTGCATGTTGTCAATATCCTTTCCGGCTGCGAAAATTACCTTTCATCCTTTAATTTGGAGTAAGAGGTTATATATGCGATTCGATCCGCCTTTGCATGCTCTGCGGAAAGCGGCTGTACATTTCCCTGAACCCGGGCGAGCATTGCTGCGCGGCATCCCTTCTCGAGCACCATGACGGCGGCCTCCACATCCTCTGTGGAAGCACCGGTGCAAACGGCTCCCCTTCCGCGGATTAAAACGGCATTCCTGTCCCTCAGAGCTTCCTGAATTTCATCCTTATCTGCTGACTCCTCGAGGATCGGAAGCTCCGTTCCGGCAATCTGTGCCTGATCGTCGAGATACGGATAGAGCATCGGTACGGCAATCTTGCTTGCTGACACCGTAAACGGGGCCCTGGAAAGAGCGGTAAACGGAGCTCCGTATCCGCCCTCTGAAATCTCATAATAGCGGGAAAGATTGCTGCCAAGAGAATCCTCCTCTGCGATTTCTTCATCGGTTGGAAGGATGAGGCCGTAGGCAAGGCTCATCCGGATCAAGGAACGGTAGCGGGCGCGGGAAAGATCCTCCAGGGCGTGGGCAATGGCAAACGCATTGTCATAATCGGTTCCAAGGCATTCTGCCCCGTGATTCGCCATGAGAAGGGCAGAAGAGGAGGGGGAGCCGGAAATTGCTTCGATTACATTCTGGCTGAGCTCCTGCGAACCGTTGGGGCCATATCCTGCAGCAGGGACAACGGGACCTAGCAAAGCTTCGAAGGAAGAAGCTTTGGGAACCTCCAGCACGGTATCACCCAGAATGCTGAGAGCGGATGCGTAATTCTGGTGCGTGTGAATGACAAAATTCACCTCCGGCCGCAACTTATACGCATCTGCATGGATCCATTTCTCACTGGAGGGCTTTACGCTTCCTTCGTAGGAGCAGTCCTCGATATTGGTAATCACGATCTGATCCGGTGTCAGATCCTCGTATGCGCGGCCGCTGGGGGTAATCACGAACTGCGTGTCGCTGATTCTTGCACTGATATTTCCCCAGGTCCTTGCAATCAATCCGGATTCCAGCAATTCCAGTCCTGCCCGGATAACAAGCTCTCTGGCTTCCTGTAATTCATATGCCATATGGTACCTCCTGCATGTTCCTGCCTTTTCGGATCGGAACAAGTTATATTCAGATATTCATGTTCTGTAAAACGATATCATAAAGCATAGCACGCATTTCCGTTAAAATGAATCCCAAAGCACAGTTGACCAAACGAGTCATTATATTGACTGAAACGATAACACGCAGAATGAAAGCTTGTTTGAATTGACTGGTTCGATTAATGATGACTAAATGAGTCAGTGCTGTGACAAGCCATGAAATGTACTTCATAAACCGCATTTTCCCGAAGCGGGACAGAAACGCAATTTTTGAAGAAAGATCCGCAGAAACCCGCATTGACTTTCAAACCGCTATTTTTCATAATATTTTTAACAGAATATTGCGCTCAGATGATGCGCATTTATAAGGAGGATACGTCATATGCTGTACATTGGTGTTGATCTTGGTACCTCTGCCGTGAAGCTTCTTCTGATGAAGGAGGACGGCACGATCGAGAATATTGTATCGAAGGAATATCCGCTCTTTTTCCCTCATCCCGGATGGTCCGAGCAGAAGCCGGAGGACTGGCTGACTGCTGTGAAGGAAGGGATCAAGGAGCTGACCGCAAACTGTGACAAGACGCAGGTCGCAGGAATCGGTGCCGGCGGACAGATGCACGGACTGGTTGCACTGGATGCAGACGACAAGGTCCTTCGTCCCGCTATTTTGTGGAATGACGGCCGTAGCCAGGAAGAGACCGATTATCTTAACAACGAGATCGGCAAGGAGAAGCTGACCGAGTATACCGGAAACATTGCTTTTGCCGGCTTTACCGCGCCGAAGATTCTCTGGATGAGAAATCATGAGCCGGAGCTGTTTGCCAGAATTGCCAGGGTGATGCTTCCGAAGGATTACATCAACTATATGCTGTCCGGCGTCAACTGCACGGATTATTCGGATGCTTCCGGAATGCTTCTTCTGGATGTGAAGAATAAGTGCTGGAGCAAGCCGATGCTTGAGATCTGCGGTATTACAGAAGAGATGATGCCGAAGCTCTATGAGTCCTATGAAGCAGTAGGTACCCTGAAGCCTGAGATCGCCGAGGAGCTTGGCCTTCCTGAGGGCGTCAAGGTTGTGGCAGGTGCCGGTGATAACGCAGCTGCTGCCATCGGTACGGCAACCGTAGGAAACGGGGCCTGCAACATTTCACTGGGAACCTCCGGTACAATTTTCATCTCCTCCGATACCTTTGGCGTAGACAGCGGAAATGCACTTCACGCATTTGCACACGCAGACGGTGGCTTCCATCTGATGGGCTGCATGCTTTCTGCTGCATCCTGCAACAAGTGGTTTATGGATGAGATTCTCCGCACAAAGGATTATCCTGCAGAGCAGAAGGGGATCACAGATGATAAGCTTGGCTGCAATCATGTCTATTATCTGCCTTACCTGATGGGCGAGCGTGCACCGCACAATGATCCTGCTGCACGCAGCTGTTTCATCGGTATGACAATGGACACCACACGTGAGGACATGACGCAGGCTGTTCTGGAAGGCGTTGCCTTCGGAATCCGTGATTCTCTCGAGGCAGCAAAGAAGCTTGGAATTGAGATTCATTCGAGCATGATCTGCGGCGGCGGAGCAAAGAGCCCTCTTTGGAAGAAGATCTTTGCGAACGTTCTGAATCTTGAGCTTACGACTCCTGAGACGGAGCAGGGCCCTGGATACGGCGGAGCCATTCTTGCTGCAGTAGCCTGCGGCGAGTATCCGACGGTTAAGGATGCTGTTTCCCGCCTTGTCAAGACAACGGACAAGGTAGAGCCGGATGCAGAGATTGCTGCGAAGTATGAGCAGAAGTATCAGACCTACCGGAAGCTCTATCCTGCACTGAAGGGAATCTTCCCGGAGCTGTAAACGAAGCTGTTCATGGACAAATTATTGAATATGGAAACAGGAAGCCGTCGGGGAATTTTCTCCGGCGGTTTTTTACTCGATTGGTGTCCTTTTTTATGAAACTTTATGTTTTCTTAACTAAGAGGCGGAAAAACGATATGATATACTTATAAGGATAGCTTTGCGCCTGTGCCAATGCCGGATCCGGTGAAGCGCAGGAGAAGGTCATTCACAAATCTATAGACGAAGGAGCTTTTCTGAATGAAATATAAGCCTGACCGCAAACAGATTACCTGGGGAATCACATGCTTCCTGACGCTGGTTGCCTGCGTCATTTTTATCTATCTGGTCTATAACGGGAGAAATTTCCTGCAGGCGTTCAACACCATCATGGCAAGTCTTGCGCCGATTCTGTTCGGAATTATGATCGCTTTTATTCTGAATCCGGTCATGAAATTTGTGGAGAAGAAGATTCTGGCACCGATTTACCGTCATTACGGAATTGATGTATGGAGCAAGGATCAGAAAAAGAAGAAGATGGAGATGCGGAAGATTTCCGTTGCCATCACCATTCTGTTCTTTGTTGCCATCCTTGCTGCGATGATGGCAATCGTACTTCCGCAGCTTGTTCGAAGCATCCAGACAATTTTCAGAAACCTTACGGTTTATGAGCAGAACATGCTGGCGTTTTTCGATCAGCTTTCGAAAACCAATCCCCAGATCCGGGACCAGATTAACCTCGTAATCACAGAAGCAGAGAATGCTCTGGAGAACTTTTACAACAACAACATCGCCGCGAATATGGAAGACATCATTCAGCAGGTAACCAGCCAGGTGTACTCCATCGGAAAGGGGATTTTCAATTTCATCATCGGAATCATTGTTTCCCTCTATCTGTTATATACAAAGGATACTCTCTGCGGACAGGGGAAGAAGGTTGCCTATGCGATGTTTAATGAACGCTGGGCAAATGAGGTGGTAGGCATCTGCCGCTACATCAATCACACCTTTGTCGGCTTTATCACCGGCAAAATACTGGATTCCTTCATCATCGGCGTCCTGTGCTTTATTGCGACCCAGTTCATGCTCCATACGCCGTTTCCGGTTCTGGTGTCCTTTATCGTTGGATTTACCAATATCATTCCGTTCTTCGGACCGTTCATCGGTGCAGCGGTCGGCGGCATCATTGTATTCATGATCAACCCGCTGGATGCACTGTGGTTTGTCATCCTGTGCCTGATTCTTCAGACCTTTGACGGCTATGTTCTCGGACCGAAGATTCTGGGAGATTCCACGGGACTTTCGAATTTCTGGGTTATTTTCGCCATTATGCTGTTTGGAGGACTTTGGGGCGTTCCCGGATGGGTCATCGGCGTACCGCTGTTTGCAGTCATTTACTCCACGATCGCCCGTCTTATCAACCACTCGCTTCGCCTTCACGGAAAGACGACGGATTCCGAGCACATGCAGGATGTGGCATATTATGAAGACAACAACGAGCGGATGGTTGGCGATGCCACAGCAACCGGATATAACGCAAACCGGAAAGAGACCAATTCGTGGGCGAGAGCGCTTGGCATTGATCCTGAAGCCCGTGCTGCCAGGAAAAAAGAAAAGAGTGAGAAGAAAGAAGAAAGACAATGAGATTTGTCATTCAGCGTGTACAGCACGCAAGTGTAACAGTAGATAACGAAACTGTCGGAAGCATCGGAAAGGGCTTTCTGGTTCTGATTGGCGTGGAAGATTCCGATACCAGAGAGCTGGCCGATCGTATGATTGCGAAAATGATCAATCTTCGGATTTTTGAGGATGCCGCAGGCAAAACAAACTGCAATCTGGCTTCCGTGGACGGATCACTTCTTCTGGTATCGCAGTTTACGCTTTATGCAGACTGCCACCACGGAAACCGTCCATCCTTTATTCGTGCCGGAAAGCCCGATTTTGCCAATGAGCTGTATGAATATATCATTGAAAAATGCAGGGAATCGGTTCCCATCGTAGAGCACGGCATCTTCGGCGCGGACATGAAGGTCGACCTTCGGAACGACGGGCCCTTTACCATTGTTCTGGATTCTGATGAAATTTTTCCAAACGGGTGAATGCTGAATGAAAATAATCGATGAAAAAAAGCTGGACGAGTGTCTGAAAAAGAAATTTGAGGAATTAAAGGTTTCCGGTGTTTCTGTTGCAATCAGAGGGCCGGAAGGATACTCCTTTGAGAGAGGCTACGGCTACCGGGATCTGAAGCGCAGCATCACCCCCGATGGGAATACGATCTTTGGAATTGCGTCGATGGGAAAATCGATGGCGGCGCTCAGCGCGGCGATTCTTGCTGCAGAAGGAAAGCTGAATCTGGACGACCCGGTTTCCAAATATATTCCGGATTTTTCGGTGCCCGGAAATCCGAAGGAGAGCGTTACCATCCGGCATCTTGCCATGCACACAGCCGGAATTCCGCCGATGGAGCCGCTTGAGTGGTCGATCAGTATGAACACACCGGACCGTGAGACGGAATATGACAGAAAAATGAAGCAGTCCGCCCCGTGCAGGATGGATACGATAGAACAGATTATTGCGTATATTGCCAATTGTCCGTATCCGACACTGGGCGAATCCGGGCAGTACATGAGCTATTCCAACGAGGGATACGCGGTTTTATGCTATGTGGTGGATGTAGCAGCCGGAATTCCGCTTGAACAGTTTCTGGAGGAACGAATTTTCAGGCCGATCGGCATGACCAGAAGTGTTCTGGATCAGGATGCTTCTGAGGCAAGGAAAATTGCTTCGGACGGCAACATCACGGCGCTGTTTGAGAAGGATGAGAACAATCCGGAAGAAATCGTCGGAGATGAAGCCTGGTCCGTACTGCCGCCGTTTCGCGCCTGCGCCTGTGTGAAGAGTACGGCACACGACATGGCCCGTTATTACCAGTGCCTGTCCAATCAGGGCATGATTGACGGCAGGCAGGCGATTCCTGCAAAAGCGGTAGAATATCTGATCGGAGCCGGTTTTCCGGAGCTGATCAAGCCAACCTATTGCCTTGGCCTGAACAAAAGAACTGAAGATTCGCATGTATACTGTGAGCATTCCGGAGGTCTGCACGGCGTTTCCTCCGAGGGAGGCCTGCTGAAGGGTGAGAATTACGGCTTTGCCGTGCTTTGCAATGAAGGCGATGTGGATGTCACGGAAATGCTGTGGATCCTTTACAATGCAGTCCTTGGGTATCCTTTGGAGCGGGAACACACCTGGCTTTTCCCGACAGGAACCTGCTTCCAGGAACCACAGATGCTTCTTGGAAATTATATCTGCCACGAAGGAATTCCGGTCATTGCCAGAGTTTATCTGCAGGACGGAAAGCTTATGACAGAAAAAGGCGGCGAAATCTATTCGCTGGTATTCTGCGGTGAGACATGGTTTAAGCTTCTGGACAAGGAAGGAAAGGCCGCAGGCCGCATGCATTTCTGGGTGAAGGACGGACAAGCCTGGGGAGTCCAGGTCTACACTCGGATTTATCAGCGGATTAATTCGTAAAAGATGCATTTTGCGAATAGTTAGATCTCTGCTCTCTTACGTTGCTGAGTCTGTATCATTGGAAATGTGTCATTGTAGGTAAATCTCTCACAAAGATTTGCGTAAACCTCTCACAAAGGCAAATATTCGACATTTCTGATGGATTTGTCAAATATTTATTTGCGACAATTTGCGCAAATCTATCACAAAGCCGAATATTTTGTATCATCCTATCACAAAGAAGCGTATTATTTGTGTACATTCCTCACAAAGCCGATTTTTAGAAAGGAGCTGGTTTCCGAGCCACCTCTTTTCAATGCACCACGTTATGCACTAACAACGGTTCTTCTTTGAATTTATTTTCCTTTATTCTGCCACAATCTATAATCACTTTTTCCTGCATCCGCAGTTACACGTTAGTGAAATCCCATGACATGTGTGATCCTCTGAATAAACACAATCAGGTACCATATTCCATATCGATAGTCCAAATAAAGTAACAATGCTGCAAGTACAATCAGAATCAAAATTAAGATCTTACATGGCTTCCTCATGTTCTCCTGCTCCTCAGATGATTAAAGCTCAGCAAATAATCGTTCCGTTGTCTTCCAGATAAATAATGCGGTCTGCCGAAGCTGCAACTTCCCGATCATGAGTTACACATACGATTGTTTTCCCGGTCATTTTGAGATTCTTGAATATTTCAATTATGTTATTCCTGTTGGCACAATCCAGATTTCCCGTTGGCTCATCCGCTAATACCAGTTCATACGCTTTCAGCATCATTCTGGCAAGAGAAATTCGCTGTTGTTCTCCTCCACTCAGACAACAAATCTTCTTGTCCAAATAACTGCCGTCCAGGCCGCTCTTTCGCAGAACTGCTTCCATTTCTTCGCTTCTCAGCCGTTCTTTTCCATATAAAGATATCGCCAGATTGTCTCTGACAGATTTGTCCGTCATCAATAAATAATCCTGAAAGATATATCCAAAAAAGGTGCGCCGCAGCTGCAGAATTTCCTTTCTGGAGAAAACTGCTCTGCCGTCAATAAGCAAATTACCACTGTCCGATTTCTCGATCAAACCGATGATATTCAGTAATGTCGTTTTTCCGGCTCCGCTTTTCCCCACAATACATACATATTCACTCCTTTGAATCGAAAATGAAATATGTGATAAAACTGTTTTTGATCCATATTTTTTACATATATTTGATACTTCAACAATAGATTCGCTCATTTTTTCACTCGTTATGTCATTGTCGACATGAACTATGTTCGGATTCATCCGCCCATGAACAATTCGTGTTCTCCCTTTGTAATCAGGCTGTAATTTACGATCCCCGGGATCAGATAATCGATGACGGATACTCCGGCGGCAACTCCCGGCATATATATTGACAGACTGCCGAGAACAGCAGCGGCTGGCAATATGGCAGCAAAATTCATCATTACATTTCTGACAATCAGGTGACTGTAAATCTGCACATAGCTATATCCAAACAAAGAACGCAGCACTATTTCCTTAAGAAATCGCTGCCAATAGACATATGCCGAAAAAACAAGCACAAGATTCAGCATGATGAAGATCAAGAAAACACCAATGGACAACGACCGCTTGTTATCCTCGATGGCTTTGATCTCTTCTCCTTTTTGGTCATACACGGAGCGAACCAGATTCAGTTCCGGAATATCAAATTTCCCGGTAATAGAACTGATTTCCCTCAGTGCACTATATTCATCCGGAGCTTTCATAAAAATAAATCCACCTAGACAGGAAGCCAGATACGAGTTATCAACATTTCCCGTATATACCATAATGATGGGGTCTTCGATCCTGTTGTCCTTATCTCCACTGTTCACGTTATATGTAAATATCTGATTTCCATCCTGTACATAAACAAGATTGACCATCAGGTCTTTGGCACGTATCTCGCTCTGATCCAGATTTCTGGCCTCCCGATACATGTTTGATACTTCAACCTTCTGAAAATAGAACCAATCCGCAAATGAATCTCTGATCGTATTCTCATGATTTATCAATGAATGCGGTACCAGTACATTTAAAGCCAAATCATCTGTATTAATCTGCTTCAGTACATTATTCCCATCCATATCCAGAATCGTATGTGTTTTCAGATAATTGCAATCGACCGTGATGCTTCTTCCATATGGCGTATATTCATCATCTTCTGAATTCATATCAAGCTGATAGTTATACTGTGCATTTCGATTTTTTCCGGATAATCCCCCCGGTTCAGGATGCTCAAAATTCACCGTGTTAAGTATGAATTCCTTTTCAGAATCACTTAATTGCTGATAGACGGCATAGATTTTCCTATTATATATATCTTCCTCGGCCATATCCGACATATACAATGGGGAATATGCCTCAAAGATATTGAAAAGGTCCTGTGTGTCATTCCATTGAATCAATCTGTTTTTCTGCTCTTTTAATGTATCGCTTTTTCGAATATAAAGGCCAAGCAAAACCATGACCATCAGTACAGCCAGAATTTTTATAATAGAGCAAAGCATCAACAGCCTGCTGAAGCGCTTTGCTCTATTCATAATGCTTGTTGTGCAAAAACAGCAGAACAGAGGAATCGATAAAAAACAAATAATCAAAACCACAAGACCATTCAGCCCCAGAAGAGTTCTAAGAACACGTCCGGCAACGCTATAATTGAATCTATATACAATGCCTGTTAACACCGAACCTTCAAGAACACCCGGAAAAAACAACAGCGCCCATATTCGTCTGTTGAAAATATAAAAAATGCGAACTAACGGGTATCCCCAAAGTTCATAGATCAGGCTCTTCGTTCTCCACAGGAAGCAGCAAACAAATATGATAATTGTCAAGGTACAGATATAAATAAGTCCCCCATAAATAAGCGTTTGGTCTCGTATTTGTCCTGACCTTACCACCCCGCCCGATAACCGAGAATCCGAACAATACACCCTGCCGTCTTCGCTAAGTTCCTTGGCTAATTGATTTATGATCTCCTTATCGTTTGTAGCAACATAAAATCGATTCTTAAATCCTGTATCCAGAAGATCTTCGAAATCATGTACCTTAATATTTCTGTTGAAGATAAGATTTGGTATAGACAGCAGTTCTCTGTAATCTTCTTTATCTGTTGAATAGATATCAATCTTATTCTTACTCAGAAAGCTATACTGAGCTATTTCAACATCATATTTATCGGAAAATTTTTTGACTCTCCGTAGCAGCGTTGGCATCGAAACGCTTCTGTCTTCCCGGAAGTCAAATGAAATTATCTGCTTATTTAAAAGGACTTCTTCCACCGCATAATTGCTGATCTGCAAAAAAGCAAATACACTAAATAGTATGGACAAA
>ERZ1026888.1152-NODE-1152-length-12164-cov-27.057148_pt1 | contig 12164 bp, 7 predicted proteins | sample MGYA00380174_ERZ1026888 | MGnify/ENA primary metagenome ERZ1026888 (study PRJEB33269, sample SAMEA4719810) | human gut metagenome | biome: human-associated habitat; feature: organic feature; material: feces | place: Cameroon | collected 2013-10 ...
GCTGGCAGCCTAAGGCTGCGTAGCCATATACTCAGTTTTTAACGAACTATTGATTCATAATTATGTCGACAAATTATTTTCTTTCGATGTTGCAAAAATATAAAATTCATCTTTTTATTTCATTACACAAAAGGGTAATTCTGAGCTTGTCTAATTAAATATTACCCAAAAGTGTAATTCTGAGTTTGTTTGCTTAAATATTTTCCCAAAGTGTAATCCTACAGTTATGCAAAGATCTTTATTTTTAGACAAGCTTTTATTACTTTCAATAATTGCTTGTCATGTAGCATTGATAATATTTATTATCATTCCCTTCATAAGAAAGAATGCAACAGTGATGGCAAGTATTATTATTGTTATGATAATAGTACCAAAGTTAACAAGGCGAGGTGGAACTTCTCCAATAACGTTCCTCACTTTCTCGCTTCTCAATTCGATATTATCTGATTCTTTTTCTTCCATATAAAAAGTTTTTTAGTTCCCTAATTCCAACTGATTCTTAACGAGGTTATAATATGCTCCATGCTTAACCGTAAGATCTTTGTGATTTCCGGTCTCGACCACCTTACCTTTATCCAACACCACTATTTGGTCAGCATTCTTCACCGTGCTTAAGCGATGTGCAACGATAACTACTGTCTTACCCTTGTAGAACTCGTCGAGTTGTTTTACTATCATCCTTTCATTATTAGCATCGAGCGAGTTGGTCGCTTCGTCAAGGAATATATATTCGGGGTTTTTATACACAGCTCTCGCTATTAATATACGTTGTTTCTGCCCTTGGCTCAATCCCACACCATCACGTCCTATCTTGGTGTTATATTTTAAGGGAAGCCCCATCACATAATCATGGATACAAGATATTTCCGCAGCTTTCTGCAACCGTTCTTTATCTATCTCACCATCGTCTACGGCTATGTTTCGTGCTATTGATTCTGAGAATATCACACCGTCCTGCATCACCACACCACACTGTCTACGCCACCATTTCTTATTAAGCATGTTTACATCCGTTCCGCCAATGTTGATATGTCCGCTCAAAACGGGATAATAACCTAACATCAGTTTTATGAGAGTTGTCTTGCCACTACCAGATGCACCGACAATAGCTGTCACCTTGCCTTTGGGTATAGTGAGGCTGACATCGTCTATGATTTTTTTCTGTGCATGAGGGTCGTATTTGAAGTTTATGGATTCAAAGTCAATTCCCTTGTTTTCATCTTGAACGGAGGTTTCCAACCCTCGCTTCCCATTCTCATCGTCCATACGGTGGATTTCGTTAATACGCTCAAGACTAATCTTTACGTCCTGCACCGAATAAAAGAAACTCATCAGTTGTTCCACTGGTGAATTGAGCTGCCCGATGATGTACTGCACTGCAAGCATCATACCAAGAGTGAGTTGTCCGTGAATAACTGCTGTTGCTGCAACTACTGTTATGATAATATTTTTCAATTCATTGATGAATATACAGCCTGCCTCCTGCGTCTGCTGAAGTTTAAGAGATTTCATATGTACCCCAAAAAGGTCAGCCTGCACATCTTCCCATTCCCAGCGTCTACGTCGTTCACAATCCTGTAACTTTATCTCCTGCATTGAGATAATAAACTCGTAAGTTTTGTTATTGTTGATGGCCTGTTGTTCAAAGAACTCATAGTCGAGTACCTTTCTGCGACTGAGGAAGAGCGCAAGCCAACCTCCATAAATCATACTGCCGAGCATAAAGATGGCAAATACATACCAATTGTATGACAGCAGCACAATACTGAATACTATAAATGTAAAAATCGAGAATACGATGTTTAAAGTTTGTTGTGTCAGGAATGAGTTTACACGACTGTGGTCGCCCATACGCTGCATAATGTCTCCCATTAGTTTAGTGTCAAAGAATGACATGGGTAGTTTAAGCAACTTTATAAAGAAGTCGCTTACCAGAGAAATATTTATTCGCATCGAGATATGCAGTAACAACCATCTACGGATAAAGTCTATTGCCGTTCGACTCACGGTAAGCATCAGCTGTCCGAGTAGAATAAGCCATATAAAGCTGATATTTTGGTTTTTTATGCCCACATCAACTATTGCTTGGGTTAGGAATGGCAAAATAATTTGTAACAGACTACCTACCAACAAACCCAATACAATTTGACCAAAGTACCGACGATACTTCTTAATGTAACCAAAGAGAAATCTGAATGAGCGTTTCTCTGTGGGCTGTTTATTTGTTCGCCTTTCATAGAACGCAGGTGTAGGTTCTATGAACATGGCAATACCCTTCTCCTCATTATTCGATTGGGTGCTAATCCAGTGTTTCTTTAACTCTTCAAGCGAATATTTAACAAGTCCTTTCCCTGGGTCTGCAATATAGAAAGTCTTTTTTTTTTTTACTTTATACAGCACAACAAAATGATTTTGATTCCAATGGAGGATGCATGGATTTTCAATGTTACTGATGGTTTCTACAGAGACCCGTCCACTTATTGTTCTTAACCCTAACTTTGAAGCAACTTTATCTATAGCAAGTAGCGAAACACCTTCTTTGGTCGCAAAACATTGATTTGATAAATAGTCGATACTTTCATTCTTTTTAAAGTAAGAACAAATCATTGCTAAACATGCTACTCCACATTGCATAGAGTCATGTTGTAAAATAAAAGGAAATTTTCTTATCATTTTTATATGGAGGTTTACGACAGTCTCGTAATTGTGGATAAATGGTTCATTGAAATACAGTTTTATATGTGCTATCAAGTGCTTGAACAAAGACAATGATGGCAATTTCAAATCTTTAGCGGCAGCGAAGCGTCCGATATGCCAATAGTTATCTTTTATGTCGTTATGCACTGCATTCAGAGGGTTTATGCCATACAGCTTTTCTATTGGAAGAATCTTGTGCTTATCCCAATGAAAAATCGCATAATCCTTAAATATTGCTGTATGTATTTCCATAATGCTTTTTTCTCTTTTTTAATGCAAAAATACTTCTTATGCAAATATAACCAACTACACTTTTGTGTAATTTTGCATTTTTCTCTTTGTTTTTTACACTTTTGTGTAATCCTTTAGTGATATTTCGTGTAAAAAATGTACTTTTGCAGTGGAAATAGTAAATTTTATTTAGCATATATAAAAGACTTTTTATGGCATCTAACACTGTGATTAACACACCCGACTATGATAGTAATGTATTGTCTACTTTGCTCCAAACAGTGGAAGCTTTCACGCGTGTTCACAATCAAAGCGTTTACTTGATAGACTATTATAAACAGGAATTTCTTTATGTGTCTGACAACCCTTTGTTCCTTTGTGGTCATACGGCAAAGGAAGTAAAGGAAATGGGATATGGCTTTTACTTGAAACATATACCCGAAGACGATCTTAAAATACTTATTGAACTGAGCAACTGTGGCTTAAAGTTCTTTGAAAAAATTGACAAGGATGAAAGACACTTGTATTCTATGTTGTGTAATTTCCATCTGAAGAGTGGAACAAAGAGCAAACTGGTTAATCACCAGCTTACTCCCGTTCTACTGACCGACGATGGCAAGATATGGATAGGAATGTGTGTCGTGTCTTTATCCTCACATAAAACGGCAGGGAATATGGAGTTTCATAAGAGTGGATTCAACAATTATTGGAAATACTCTTTCAATGGACACCGATGGAAAGAATGCGATGGTGTGGAACTCAAGGAAGAGGAACTTGAGGTACTTCGCATGTCAGCAGCAGGTCTTACCATGACAGATATTGCAGACAGTATGTGCCGCTCGTTAGACTCCATAAAATTCTACAAACGTCACGCTTTTGCCAAACTAAACGTGGCGAATATTAGGGAAGCCATTTCAAGAGCAACGTTAAACAAACTGCTCTGAAAACGCAAATGCCTTACAGAATATTTTCCTTTTTTTCCCCCCCCCCCAATGTTAATATTTAGTTAAAAAGGATAACAAGCATATATACAATAATAAAAAAATTGTAATTTTGAAAAGTGAATAATTAACTATACAATTATCGTAATATATAAATGGAACAAACACTAACAAGCGGTGACTCAAGTTGGTCGAGCATGGACATTAGTAAAATAATGAACGTGCTTGATTCAGCCTCTATGGGTATATGGCGTTTGACGATGCGTGAGGGAAAGAAAACTTGCCTGTCTGCTTCGCCAAAGATGCTTGAATTGTTGGGACTCCCGAGAGACTGCAACAAATCTCCAGAGGAACTTTATGAGGTATGGCATGAGGGAGTAAGCCCAGAGGAAGTTGAAAAAGTGAGCAGCTACTTTCAGAAGATGATGAATGGAGAAAAATGTGAGGTTACATACAAATGGATAAATCCACGGTTGGGAGTTAGATATATACGTTGCGGAGGCAATGGATGCAGGAACGTTGACGGCTGTCAGATACTTGAAGGCTACCACTATGACGTGACCGACCTTATGAGCCAGCACATGCAGGACACGCTTGTTGTGAAATCGTTCGCCAATACCTACTCAAGTCTTTTTTATGTAGACATAGAGAAGGATTGGTACACATCTTATATATACAACCTTCCTTATATAGGAGATGTATTTCCCAAGACGGGTAGCGTGAAAGAGAATATGCCAAAGTTTGTATCAACTCTTTGCCAAGAGTGCGACCGTGAGAGAATGATTGCCTTCACCGACCTCTCGACACTCAACTCGCGCCTGCATAACCGCAATTCCATATCCATACAGTATCGTGGCACAAAGATTGAGTGGGTGGAGCTCTCGTTTGTTGTGTGCGACCGCAACAAGGATGGCGATGTGACTCACATGGTGGCGTCGGTAAAGGATATTACCGCACAGAAGCAAGAGGAACTGGACAGGCTTGCCGAGCTCAAGGAGAATGTAGAGGCAAACAAGGCTAAGACCATGATGTTGCAGAACATGACTCATGAGATACGCACTCCTTTGAATGCTCTCTATGGATTCTCACAGCTGCTCTGTATGCCCGATGGCAGCTACTCTGAAGAGGAGAAGATGGAATACTACGACTACATCTACAACAGCTTCAATATGCTGTCGATGATTATTGACGACGTAATGGACCTTACTGATGTGGAGCATGGCAACTATCGTATGCAGATAACACGCTTCGCTGTTAACCGTGTGTGCCGCGATGCTGTGCAGATGGCTGAGCTAAGAAAGCGGGGACCTATTAAGATGTATTTCACCACCGAGGTGGACGATGACTATATGATAGAGTCGGACAGCCGACGCATACAGCAGATTCTTGTCAACCTGCTTGGCAACGCATGCAAGCACACTATTGAGGGCGAGATACATCTTCATCTCTCTTCCACAGAGACTCCCGGTCGACTCACGTTCTCCGTCACAGATACTGGCGAGGGTATTCCTGCCGACAAGGCAAAAGACATATTCAAACGCTATATGAAGGCCAACAACCTTGTGCAAGGCTCAGGCCTTGGTCTGCACATCAGTTGCACTATTGCCAATAAGCTTGGAGCTGAGATAAAGCTCGACGAAAGCTATACTGATGGAGCACGCTTCTTGTTGATACTGTAGAAAGCTTTTAATTAGTGGGTATGGCAAGGATGCCATACCCTCGTAGTTCCAGTACCACTTCAGTTTTAATTAGCTGGTACTGGAGTTTATTACGGTTGGTACTGGAGTTTATATTAGCTGACATTGCAGTAACACTCAATTGGTACTGAGGTTAAACTAAATTGATGTTTTTGAGTATTGCCGCTCCCTCTTTGCTTGTTTATGTGTTCTCATTAGCAAACTTAGCGAACGGCACAACCTTAATGTTGTATCCGTCCTTATTTATTTCCCTCTCATCGTTGTTGGTGATGATAATGAGATTGTTGCATTTCAGCTCTTCGGCACATTCTATGAGACTTGTAACCTCGCGCTTCTCCGTTTTGGGCGAAGTCATATCATAGCATACTTGAATCAGCTGATTGATGTGTGCGCCGTTACGCGTAACGAAGTCCACTTCCCGGTCGTTGCGCGAGCGATAGTAGAACAACGAAGTCTCTACCTGGAAACCCTTACGCAGCAGTTCCACGAACACCTCGTTCTCAAGTAGGCGCCCAAGATTCTCGCTAATATTAAAAGCCTTGGATGTTACGAAACCGTTGTCGATGACATACACCTTAGTGGCAGCCTTCTTCATCAGTTTCAGTTTGTTGTTGAAGCGCGGCAAGTAGTAGAACAGATACGGCTCGTGCAGATAGTTCATAAACTTGCGTGTTGTCGTGACGCTCGTCATCGACAGTTCCTTGGTTATATCGTTGGCAGAAAGCGGGTTGCAGAAGTTGGACAGCAGATAAATAGCGAGGTTGTTCAGATCGCTTATGTTGCGTATGTTATGGCGTTTTGCCACATCCTTCCATATTATAGAGTCGAAAAGTGTAGACAGATAGCTGCGTGTGATGCTGCGCATGTCAATGGTCTCGGGATAACCGCCGTTGCGCAGGTAGTCGTCGGCTATCACGATAGCCTCTGCTTGTTGCGCATCGTTATTGGCATTGCTGTTGACGCCTTTCCATTCCATTGTTTCAGCGAGGCTGAACGGTAGCATTTCCACTTGCAGGTATCTGCCAGTGAGTACAGTAGCCATCTCACTGCTCAGCATCTTGGCATTGCTGCCCGTGATGACGAGATTTTTGCCACGGCGGTACAGCTTCGAAACCCACACATCCCAGTCTTTCAGGTTCTGTACCTCGTCGAGCAGCAGGTATTCGTAGTCTGGATACACCTCATCAAGAGTGCGCATCACGAGTTCCTCGTCCCAATCAGACAGCAGAAGATTGTCATCGAAGTTGAGATAAGCAAAGTTTTTGCCTTGCAGCATCAGCAAGGCGTATGTCGATTTGCCCACACGTCGAGGACCGGTGATAAGTTTTATCATCGGATTGGCGAGAAGAACAGCTGTATCTGTGTTCGACTTGCGTACAAGATAAGGTCGCGCGAGCAGTTCATCGCGTTCCTTGCGCTGATTTTGTATGATTGTGTTCATATTTGCTCTTTGTTTAGTTGTCGTTTACAATGGCAAATATACAGTTTTTTATCCAATAAATGCGTTGTAGTGGATAAAAAAGCCGGTTTTTATCCACTACGATGCTGTTTAGTGGATAAAAAGGTTCAATTAATAAATAAAACAACGGGACTGTCGCCTCTTCCGGCGCCAGCCCCGTCCCACGTATGGCTGCCTTGCCTTTCTGCTTTCTTGAAAGGCAGATAATAATGCAATTACTTAGATAGGAATTTGTCTACTTCGGCAGCTATTTTCTTTCCGCTTGCCATAGCGCGAACCACGAGCGATGCACCACTTGCAGCATCGCCTGCCACAAACACGTTGGAGGCAAACTTAGGTTGCTCTGGCTTCAGGAAGCCCATAGCGAGCAACACCATCTCGCATTTTATAATCTCTGGCTTGCCTACTGGCTCCATAAGCGGACGTCCGCCTTCGGGATTCGGTTTCCACGTAATCTCCTGAACGCGCACACCAGTCAGCTTGCCGTTTTTGTCGCCAATGAACTCAAGCGAGTTGATGTTCCAGCGGCGTGTGCATCCTTCCTCGTGCGAGGATGTAGTCTTAAGAGTGCGCGGCCAGTTAGGCCATGGATTCTTGGGGTCGTCGGGTCCTTCCACGGGTCGAGGCATAATCTCTATCTGTGTCACCGACTTGCAACCCTGGCGGTGGGCAGTACCTATGCAGTCGCTACCAGTATCGCCACCACCTATCACAAGCACATCCTTGCCCTTGGCATTCACAAGCTCATCCTTCTTGAACTCCATGCCAGCAAGCACTCTGTTCTGTTGCGAGAGCATTTCGAGGGCGAAGTATACACCCTTAAGCTCACGTCCAGGGATAGGCAGGTCGCGTGCGATAGGAGTGCCTGTAGACACAACGTAAGCGTCGAAGCCTTCGGGCAGATGCTCCACATCCACAGGAGCGTTATACTTAAACACAATGCCCTCCTCTTCGAGCAGAGCAATACGTCGGTCGATGACAGTCTTGTTGAGCTTGAAGTTAGGAATGCCGTAGCGGAGCAGACCGCCGGCACTCTCGTTCTTCTCCATCACCGTGACTGAGTAGCCCATGTGGTTGAGTCGGTTGGCAGCTACAAGTCCGGCAGGGCCAGCACCAATCACGCATACCTTCTTGCCATTGCGCTCGGGCTGTTCCACACGCACATAGTCCTCCTGGAAGGCATGTTCAGTTATGGCACACTCGTCCTCGCGGTTGGTTGTAGGTTCATGCTCCACAAGGTTCAGCACGCAAGCCTTCTCGCAGAGGGCAGGACAGATGCGTCCAGTGAACTCGGGGAAGTCGTTGGTGGAGTTCAGTAATCTGTATGCCAGTTCCCAGTCGCCTTTATACAGGGCGTCGTTCCATTCGGGAGCTTTGTTGCCAAGAGGACAAGCCCAATGGCAGAACGGGACGCCACAATCCATGCAACGTGATGCCTGCAGTCGGCGGTCGTTGCTGTTAAGAGTTTGCTCGACTTCACCAAAGTCGTGAATACGGTCGTGTATCGGGCGATAGCCCGCTTCCTTGCGGTGTATAGTGAGGAATGCTTTAGGATTTCCCATAATTTAAGTGAAAAGTGAAGAGGGAAGAGTGAAGAATCCAATAGTGTTGCTTACATATGATGGATATCTATAACCTCATTCTTTCCCTTGATTATTGTTATGTTTAATTTTATAGTTTGAAGAAGAGGCAAGACAGAAGAATCGTTGTTGTCGATTCAGACGAATCATTGTTTACTATAGGATTCTTCACTCTTCCCTCTTCGTTCTTCACTTTAATAGTCGCGTTGCATGTCTGCAATCTTCTGTTGCAGCTTGCGCACCTGCTCTTCCTGGAGCACACGTTTATACTCAATCGGGACAATCTGTATGAAGTCCTCGACATAGTGGTTCCAGTCGTCGAGCATAGTGCGTGCGAGTTTGGAGCCTGTGTAGAGATAGTGCTGACGGATGAGTTCGTGCAGCTCCTTGCGGTAGTTGCTGTCTTCTACAAGGTTTATCTCCACCATGTCCATATTGCAGAAATAGTCGAAGTTATGGTTCTTGTCCCACACATAGGCTACACCTCCCGACATACCAGCGGCAAAGTTGCGTCCTGTCTCGCCAAGCACTACAACACGACCGCCCGTCATATATTCGCAGCAATGGTCGCCCGCACCTTCTATCACGGCTGTGGCACCTGAGTTGCGCACGCCAAAGCGTTCGCCCACCTTACCGTTAATGTATAGTTCACCACTTGTGGCTCCATACAAACCCGTGTTTCCGGCTATGATGTTGTCCTCGGCAGAGAAGTTGCTTCGTATAGGAGGAAGTATTGACACACGTCCACCTGATAGACCCTTGGCAAAGTAGTCGTTGGCCTCGCCCTCAAGCTTGAAGTCGACACCGTTCACAAGAAATGCTCCGAAGCTCTGACCAGCCGAACCCTTGAACTTGACGTTGATGGTCTTGTCGGGCAATCCTGCCTCGCCATATTTCTGTGCAATCATTCCGCTGAGCATTGCGCCCACGGCACGGTCGGTGTTCTTGATGGCAAAGTCGAGCGACACTTCATCTTGGCGTTCAATGGCGTTTTGTGCGCCACGGATGAGGTGTTGGTCGAGCACGTCGCCAAGTTCATGTCTTTGCTGGGCTGTATGGTAGAGCGAGCAACCGTTAGGCTCCTTGAACAGAAGACGACGGAAGTCGAGCAATGCCGACTTAGGATTCTTCTCGTCCTGCTTTGTGATTATAAGTTCGGTGTGTCCCACTACCTCGTTGAGGCTGCGGAATCCCATCTCTGCCAAGTATTCGCGCACTTCCTGTGCCACGAAGGTGAAGTAGTTGACCAAGTATTCTGCCTTGCCACGGAACAGCTTGCGCAGTTCCGGATTCTGTGTGGCTACTCCCATAGGACATGTGTTGAGATTGCACTTGCGCATCATCACACAACCGAGCACGATGAGTGCGGCTGTTCCAAAGCCAAACTCCTCGGCTCCAAGCAGAGCCATGAGCACTACATCACGACCCGTCTTCAACTGACCGTCGACCTGCAGTCTAACCTGTCCGCGCAAACCATTCTTTACGAGAGTCTGCTGAGTTTCCGAGAGTCCTATCTCTGGCGAGATGCCCGCAAAGCGCATACTTGATGCTGGCGATGCGCCCGTGCCGCCCTCGGCTCCTGATATTACTATAAGGTCGGCCTTAGCCTTGGCAACACCTGCTGCAATAGTGCCCACGCCGCTCTCGGCAACGAGCTTCACGCTAATGGCAGCCTTCGGGTTTACGTTCTTGAGGTCGAAGATGAGCTGCGCCAAATCCTCGATTGAGTAGATGTCGTGATGAGGAGGAGGCGAAATGAGTGAGATGCCTGGGATGGAGTGGCGTGTCTTGGCAATAACCTCGTTCACCTTGAATCCCGGCAATTGGCCGCCCTCACCCGGTTTAGCACCTTGTGCCACCTTAATCTGAATTTCCTCGGCATTCACAAGATATTCGGTGGTGACGCCAAAGCGTCCTGAAGCCACCTGCTTGGTTTTGCTCGACAGCGATACGCCATCCACAGTCTCGTGGAAGCGTTCGCTGAGTTCGCCGCCCTCACCTGTGTTAGAGCGCGCACCGAGCTTGTTCATGGCAAGAGCCATTGCCTCGTGAGCCTCTTTCGACAAGGCTCCGAACGACATGGCACCCGTCACGAAGTGTTTAACAATGTTCTCGACGGGTTCTACCTCGTCGACTGGTATCGGATTTTGTTTGAAGTCGAAGAAGTCGCGGATGAAGATAGGGTCTTCCTTCTCGTCGACATACTTCGTGAATTCTTTATATTTAGCATAGTTGCCAGTACGTGTGGCAAGCTGCAATGTTGCTATTGTCTCCGGGTTCCAGGCGTGGCGTATTCCGTCCTTGCGCCAGTGGAACTGTCCGAGATTGGGCAGGAAGTCGAGCTTCTTCTTGTTGTTGAAGGCCTTGTCGTGCATGTTGATGGCATCGCGGGCTATCGTCTCCAAGCCCACGCCACCGATGGTGCTCACCTCTGTGCCGAAGTAGGCTTTGAGCAGAGCCTCCGACAGACCAATGCTCTCGAATATCTTGGCTCCACGGTAGGAGCGTATTGTGGAAATGCCCATCTTTGCCATAATCTTGAGCAAACCCTTCTTGACAGCCTTGATATAGTTGGCCTCGGCTGTGGCGTAGTTCTCCTGGATTTTGCCTCGCTTTACAAGGTCGTCGAGAATGGCGTAGGTCATATATGGGCAAAGGGCCGAGGCTCCGTAGCCCAGGAGCAATGCAGCATGCATCACCTCGCGAATCTCTCCGCTCTCTACAATAAGGGCTGTCTGCACACGCTTGCCCACAGAGATTAAGTAATGATGAACGGCACTCACAGCGAGCAGCGACGGTATGGCTGCATGAGACTCGTCGATTTCGCGGTCGCTCAGTATGATGTAGTTGTAGCCGTCGTCAACGCTTCGCTCAGCCTGCTTGCAGAGGTTGTCGAGTGCTTCGCGAAGTCCTTCCTCGCCCTTGCTGCACTCAAATACCATCGGCAATTTTACCGTATTGAAGCCTTTATAGCGTATATTGCAGAGAATGTCGAGCTGAGTGTTTGTAAGAATAGGGTGGGGCAGACGCACCATCTTGCAGTTCGACTCGTCGGGCGAGAGAATGCCCGAACCTACACGGCCTATATATTCCGAGAGCGACATGACGAGCGATTCGCGTATGGAGTCGATGGCAGGATTGGTGACCTGTGCAAACTGCTGACGGAAATAGTTGAAGAACACCTGCGAGTGGCTTGAGAGCACAGCCAATGGAGTGTCGTTGCCCATTGAGGCTGTTGGCTCCTGGCCGTTGGTTGCCATAGGCACGATGGTTCCGTCGACATCCTCCTCGCCGAATCCGAACATCATTTCCTTGCGTGTGAGGTCGTCAACCGAATTGTCCACCTTGCGGCCAGAATGCAGTTTCTCCAACTGAATGCGGTTGGTTGACAGCCACTGGCGGTAGGGATGTGCACTTGCAAGACGCTCCTTTATCTCGCCATCGTAGTAGATTTTACCCTCCTGAGTGTCGATAAGGAGAATCTTGCCCGGTTGCAGGCGTCCCTTTTCGGCAATCTCAGTTGGGTCAAAGTCCATGACACCCACTTCGGATGCCACGA
>ERZ1026888.1154-NODE-1154-length-12155-cov-3.277273_pt1 | contig 12155 bp, 10 predicted proteins | sample MGYA00380174_ERZ1026888 | MGnify/ENA primary metagenome ERZ1026888 (study PRJEB33269, sample SAMEA4719810) | human gut metagenome | biome: human-associated habitat; feature: organic feature; material: feces | place: Cameroon | collected 2013-10 ...
GCCGATCGTTGCATCCGGTACGGCATCCATGATCTCGGCTCTTGCGGTGATCGCACTAAGCGGAACACCTCCGGCAATAGACTTCGCAGTTGCCAGAATATCCGGTGCACAACCGGCATCCTTCCAATACTGGGAAGCAAACATCTTACCTGACCGGCAGAAGCCACACTGTACCTCATCTGCAATGATTAAAATACCATGTTCATCACACAGCTTCCGAAGTGCCTGAACCCAAGGAATCGGTGCCGGAATAAATCCGCCCTCACCCTGAATCGGCTCTAAAACTACCGCCGCAATATAATCTGCCGGAGCACATTCCTCAAACACCCGTTTTATATCATCAATATAATAGTCGATCGCTTCTTCGTCTGTCATTCCCTCCGGCTTCCGATAGAGATTCGGATAATCCGCACGATAGATACCATCCGGGAACGGTCCCATGCCGACTGCGTATTTCTTCTTTGAGGTCATCGCCATGGTCAGTACGGTTCTGCCATGGAATGCGCCGGAGAATACAATAATATCCGGTCGCTTTGTGAAAGCTTTTGCAACCTTGACTGCATTCTCATCTGCCTCGGCACCACTGTTTGCAAAGAATGTCTTCTTTGCGTCGCCGCGTACCGGTACGATCTCATTCATTTTTTCTGCCAGTGCCACATATCCTTCATGGGTTACTACATTCATCATGGCATGGAAATATTTATCTGCCTGTGCCTTTACTGCTTCTACTACCTCCGGGCGGCTATAGCCGATGTTCAATACACCAACACCGCCAACCCAATCCAGAAACCGGTTGCCATCCACATCCTCAAACATAGCACCCTCGCCCCGTTCAATCACACATGGATAATGATTGGTGATTGCAGATGGTACTGCTTCCTGTCTTCTTTTTAAAATAGCTGCTGCCTTCGGTCCCGGCAGAGGCATCTTGATTTCCGGTAAGCTTGTTCTTAATTTCATAATCGTTTCCTCCATTCTCCTGATTCAATTTCCTTAATGTATTGTCTTTCTTAGGTTTTTCCACATTATAGCGAAAGCAAAATCAGAAATAAAAGCCATGTGTCCTTTAAATGAATTTCCCTGCATTTTATTGTAATCAAAAAGGAGGGTATGCTTATGAAACAACTATGTAAATTAGCTTTGATCCAGATGGACTGTACACTTGGTGATGTACCGGCGAATCTGGAGCATGCACTGGAGCTTGGCAGGAAAGCAGTTGCACAGGGTGCGAATCTGTTGGTCTTTCCGGAATTATTTACCACCGGATATGAACTATCCGTTTTGGGTGCTGACTTATGCAGCTATGCAGAAGACCCATCTGACAGTCCTACTTTAAATAAGATGCGTGACTTTGCGATCGAGCATCAGGTATCTGTCTGCGGTGTCATTCCTCTTTTTCATACCTGTTCCGAAAAAGCCGGCAAGCCGAATATTTCCTGCTTTTATATTAATTCAGAAGGAAAGCTTCTGGGCATCTATGATAAAAATCACTTATTCGGAGAAGAAAAGGACTATTTCTCCCTTGGAGAGTCCTATCCGGTTCTGGATACGGAATTTGGCAGGATTGGTATCATGATCTGCTATGATGCGAATTTCCCGGAGCCCGCTCGGATCCTGGCCTGCCAAGGTGCAGAGATCATTCTCTGTCCGGCAGCCTGGAGAGTTCAGGATATCCGGCTCTTTGATATGATCATGCCGCAGCGGGCCGCTGAAAATATCGCCTATGTCTGTGCAGTCAACCGTTACGGTATGGATCACGGTCGTTATAATCCGGGACACTCCCAGATCTGCAGTCCGGAGGGCGAAATAATTGCCTTCGGCGGAGCTTCTGAAACAATTATCTATGCAGAGCTTCACGCAGATACCGTTACTGCGAAACGAAAAGAGATTCCTTATTTAAACGATCTGCGGACATGTGAATATCCGGTTTTATTAAAAGATCTTTCAACCATCTAAGGGGGTGACCGGTTGAAAAATTCTGAAAATTTCAAAGAGGCTATGCGATCAGAACCGATTCCGAAGATTTCCCTTCGGATGTCACTGCCGCCTATGTGTTCCATGTTTATCCAGTATTTCTATACACTGGTCGACAGTATTCTGGTCGCAAATGTAGGCGAAACGGAGCTATCCGCAGTTTCCCTTTCCTATCCGATCGTACTGATCATCATATCCAGTGCGGTAAGGAGTCGTCGGCAGCGTCAGAGTGTATAAGAGACAGATCATATCCAGTGCGGTTGGTCTGGGTGTCGGTACCAATGTACTGATCGCCCGCTATCTGGGAGAACGGAAGCAGGAGCTGGCCCGTCGTTCCGCAAATATGGGACTGCTGCTTGCTATCCTGTGCGGAGTGACTCTAACCACACTTTCTCTGGTTCTGATCCGGCCATATTTCCACTGTTTTACACAGGATGAGGAGCTGTTCCGTGTCTGCATCAACTATATGAGTCTGATGTCCTTTTGTGCGATTCCGGTTATGATTCACGTCATGATCCAGAAGATCGTACAGGCTACCGGCGATATGGTAACGCCTATGCTTTTCCAGATGGCGGGAGCAGCCTTTAATTTTATCTTTGATCCATTGCTCATTTATGGAATCGGCATTTTCCCAAAGCTTGGAATTCTGGGTGGAGCCGTCACCTCACTGATCGGCTATTCCATATCTGCTTCTCTAGCATTGCTCGTCCTGATACGAAGAAGAAAGCAATTACTTGTATGCCGGAAAGAATTCCGATTTGAACGTCATCTGATCACAGATACTTTCTCGTACGGATTTCCATCCTTTGTATTAAATGTTTTAAGTCCTGTTATGCTGATGATCACAAATGCGTTTCTGAATCGTTATTCTATGACCGCCGTTGCGTTCTTCGGTATATATTCCAAGTTTTTACAACTTCTGGTAATGACCGCGAACGGCATTGTCCAGGGTACCTTGCCATTGATGAACTTTCATTATGGGGCCGGTGAATCGGAACGTCTGGGACAGGCTTACCGGTTCGGATCCCGGTTTATCTCCGGTCTGATGGGTGCCGGTGCACTGATCATTATTATTTTTGCGAAGCCGCTTCTGACATTGTTTGATTCCAGCCCCCAGATGCTGATTCTCGGCATCCCGGCCATCCGGATCATGGCACTGAGTTTTCTGTTCAACGGTATCTCTACCATGATGGCAACCTATCTGCAGGCGGTCGGCAATGTCCCACAGAGTGTAATCATTACTCTGCTTCGGCAGCTGGTTCTTCTGGTTCCGGTTATGTGGATTCTGTCCCATATCTGGGAAATCGATGGAATCTGGATCACATTTCCGGTCACAGAGCTTCTCTCCTTCCTGTATGCATGGATGCAGGTCAGACGAACTAGAACTAAGATAAACATTCAAAACCATAACATAATTAAGGAGTGTTCATAGCAATATGGGCACTCTCCGGATTACACATTTTCCCAAAAAACATTTTCCATTTCTTTTTCAAATATTTCTAAGGAATCTGCTTTACTTGCTAACTTGAACCACTGTGCCAATTTCTTCATATCACGCTCCTGCATAATGCTATCCCGAACAGAATCCGATACATCCCCTAACTCTTTTAACAACTCCAATATATTATCTCGTTGCATTTCCAGTTTCCCTTCTGCTCTCTCATCTGCCAGCCAATCTTCCCATGCCTTACACATATCCACAACCTCCTGACCTGTAAACTCCTCTTGCATATTTCTCATAACATTTTTTTCATTCATATTCAACATTACATCCATAGCAATAGATAAATCACTCCTGATGCACGAAAATTCATCCCAATTCTGTTCCAAAAATGCCTGAAACATCTTCCTGTCGCCAGAATACTTCAGACATCCAAATAAAAGTCTCAAATCCGAAGACATCTGATCAATCTCCTTATCATCCATTCGCTTTATATCAAGCACTTTCAGATGATAATTTTGAACTAAACCCTTCCATACTTTCCGCTTTCTCTCCGGAAACCCGGAGAAATCTATAATATCATGTAACTCCATCGCTGCATTCCACGGTTCATCCCCATAGTACACACATATCGTAGATACCGGTAATAACCGATCGTCTGGTCCAAAACCACGCAGCCATCCTTCTTTCCCCGTCTTCAGCTTCTTCTCATACATCCTGCGAATATCAATCAACTGTTTATTATACTGATATGCATCATAAATCATCATCTGGGCAACTTCACCATAATATATATCCTGTTGATTCTCAATACACGTAATCGCACAAATAGCATCCGGCGACTCTCCATATCCACGAATTACATCCCGTATTTTACTATATGTACAAATCTTCTGCTCCTGCCAGCTCTCATTCGCATTCTTATTCTTTGGAAATACTCCGTCCAGTACACTGTCCATCGCATGCAACTTATCTGCATCCAGTAAATGTTCCTGTACTGCAATATTATAGCAATCGGCAAATCTCTCATTGTCTGACAGACAATTCTTTAATATAATATCTGATTTCCCCATAATACCTCCTTATTCCCGCTTTGAAATCTTAGAAAATCAGCAAGAATGATATAGGTCTAAAGATGAGAAAAAATAGACAGGGATATGTCCCCTTCCAGAAATCGTCTTGCCTGAATAGAAGTATATCACCTGTCGTTTTTGAATGTCAATATTTTATTTATGTTTTTATCGTTTTTTATTATCACATTTTATATTCTGCAAATATATTCTGGTTGCCACAGATATTTCCTGCCTGTATACGCAGTAAATTTTTTCCCTCTACCAGTTCTTCGCATACGCCCGGAAATCATCCAGAATCTCCTGCGTACTCTTCTCATAATCATCCATCGGGAGGCCGTATACCGGCGGAATCTGAATCCCACGCTCCTTCAGTAATGCCAGCAGCTCCTCCATATAGATACCCGGGAGATCCACCAGTGTCCGCGGGATTGCTTTCGGTCTGCCGCCCCAGTCCTCACAGTAGCTGGATTTCGTGATGCCACAGGACGGGGAACCGTCACAGGTCAGGATACCTGCCACCTCATATCCGACCTTTGCATAGTTCTCCATATAATCCGCCATCGGTTCCGCCATGCTCCGGCAGAACCGCCGATAGCCTACATTATCATACAGATTTCTGGTTGTATGCCAGCGCTGATTGCCACAGTACAGAGTCTCCGGGCATGGCATCTGGATAATACCGAATCCGAACTCATCCAGAATCTGAATCACCTCTGAGAACATTCCGGCATACCGTGCCACTTCAAACACCTTATTGTTTGCATTCAACAGACAGTTTGCTACAAATACGATCTTCTTGCTTCTTAAATCATCCTTATGCATAGACATACCGCCAGCACCTCCTATTCTTTCTACCTTATATAACTACCTTACACGACTCTCTTATACCGTCTTTACAGCCTGTACCGGTTTCTTTTCCTTTACGATCTTTTTCTCCGGCCGCATATTGATATAGGAACCAATCAGGATAATCACGATTCCCACGATCAGATTCCATGTGAATTTCTCTCCTAAGACCAGAAATGCGATTACCGGTGCCAGAACCGGCTTAATAAAGAATGCGATAGATGCATTGGACGGGCCGGCGATCTCAATCGCTTTCATAAAACAGATATATCCGGCACCTGTTACAAAGATACCAAGATACAGAAGTACCGGAAGGCTCTGCAGTGTGATACCCTCCACTACCGGGATCTTTGCAACCAGCATGACGATGAACAATACCGCACATCCAAGCAGGAAGCTAAAGCTGTTCTGTGCCATGCCGCCGATCTTTGCCAGCCGTTTCTTACCCATTGCGGTAAACAGACCAAAGGATATCGCTGCCAGCAGCGTAATGATCAGGCCGAACGGATCAATACTGCCCGTAAACAGAGTCGCCGGGTTCAGGACTACCAGCAGACCGATGAAGCTGATTACCAGCACCAATGCCTTCTTTTTCGTAAATGGCTCTCCAACCAGGAACCGGGCGAAGATCATTGTAAATAATGGATTCATACTGATTATGATAGATGCCAGATTGGCATTGATCCGCTTCACGCCATACTGCAGCATTGCCATACTGATGCAGACGCAGATGACACCCAGACCCAGTAGATAAAACAAGTCGGATTTCGTCAGCTTATATGCCCGTTTCTTAAGATCATGAATCGCAAACGGCAGCAACATCACACCACCGATCAGGAATCGCAAGAACACCAGCTGGATCGCATTGAAGCTGGCACCTCCAAGCTTCGACGCCACTTCCAGTGTTCCAAAGAAAAATGCCGTCAATACAATATAAATAATACTTTTCTTTTCCATAATTATCGCTCCTCTCCATCATCTACCACGGGTGCAATATCCGCTCCGTGTGTCAATATTCCAATGCTTGACTGCGGGCCTTCCCGCTCCGTTGCCATAGCAATCGCCTCGTCGATCGACCGTGCATAATCAAAGCCCATCTGTTTCATTTCTTCCGGTGTAACACCGTCACTGACTACGATGATATGCGACATTCGCCGCATGACTCCGATCATGATATGCGCGGAAGCTCCTACCCGGTCTTTTACCTTACCGGCATTACACAGTGCCAATACCTCTTCCGGCTGACGATCTCCCATTTCCAGCAGAACCGGATGCTCCGGACTGACACCCTCCTCACATGGCGGACACCAGATAACAGTTCCGCCCGGAACTACCATCAGACTGGCCGCTGCCAGTCCCTTGTCTGCCTGCCACATGTCTTTATTCGCCGGATAGGTTCCGGCAATTACGATCTCTGCCTGCCGGCTGATCCGGCTCTCATAAATCTCTCTGGCATATGTGACTCCGACCCGGTGTGCCGCCACCAGATCTCCGGCTACCACATGCCGGATCTCATTATCCAGATTCAGGATGGTATTAATGATAAAATCAACACCTGCAATCCGGGCGATTTCCTCCATATCCAGCCGAATATTATTCTCCGGATTCCCAAGCCGTTTCGGCCAGTCCAAGCTGCCATTTAAATGTACCTGTGCCGTTGTATCCTTTCCCGAGATTCCCGGCTGGATGATTTTCGCCCCACCGGACCAGCCGGCAATAAACTGCGGAATAATATTCCCGATGCAGATCTTCACATCCGATTCGTAAAAATCCCGGTTCACGATTACCGGTGTATTCTGAGAGGTATATCCCAGCCGAACCAGCTTCTCATCATTATCATACTCATGATTGATCGTAGTCACCCTGTCGTAGCACTCCCGACCAATCTTCCGGATCATCTCTTCCTCCGTCATCGGCCGGTGGCTGCCTAATGCAAAAATCACCTTTACCTGACGACTGTCTACACCGTACTCCTCCAACAGTTTCAGTAATGGCTTCAACAGCTTTTCCGCCGGTGTTACCCGTGTATTGTCATCCACCACAACAGCTATCGTTTTTCCCTCCGGCGCACCGATCAGTTCCTTTAATGTCGGACTGCCGATCGGATGAAGCAGGGCTCGCATTACCTCTGCCTCCTCATCCTCTGCTCCCTGAAGATTCTTCGGAGATACCCGCCAGAGCAGACGGGAGTCTTCAATCTCAAACTCTAACCGCTTATCTCCATAGGGAATCCATTGCTTCATAGGCGAATCACCTCGATTTCCGGAAGTCCGTACCGCTTCCCTACCTCTACCAGATTCCGGTAAGTGTTTTCTGTCAACGGGATGCCCTCTGCCCGGTGCTTCTCCCGGTTCTTAAACTCACGCTCACCCGGAAGAAGGATCTCTTCTACCCCCGGTGCTTTCTTACATCCCTTAATCTCTTCTATCATTTCGTCCATATGCTTCTTAAACAGCTCCGAATCCATAAACCGGTCGATCCGGATACATCCGAAAAGATGACCGATATTCTGTTCCTCTGCCGTGTCTGCATAGAAGTCCTTTACATCCTCCGATAAAATAGAAGCCCCGGTCAGAACTGCAGACAGGATGCCAACGATCACAGTCAGTCCGTAGCCCTTATAGCCACCGACCGGAAGCAGGATTCCGTCAAACGCCTCCTTTGGATCATCCGTTGGCCGGCCATCAATAGTCATTGCCCAGTCCTTCGGAATCTTCTCACCCTTATTTAAGGCAACTCCGATCTTTCCACGGGCCACTACCGATGTCGCCATATCCAGAACAACCGGCAGCTCCTTTCCGGATGGAATTGCAAATGAAAATGGATTATTGTCAAGAATCGGCTCGATACCGCCGGTTGGCGCCATCAGATGTGCGGCCGGTGATGTAAACACCATACCGATCATATCCTCCGGTAACGCCATTTCAGAATAATAAGATGCCATGCCAAAATGATTGCTGCCTTTTACTCCCACAAAGGCAACCCCATTTTCTTTGGCCTTTTCGATACATAATTTCATTGCTTTCGTAGACACAACCTGTCCCATTGCATTATTGCCATTCACCAGTGCAGTGGTCGGGCTGTCCTTTTCAATGCAGATCTCAGCATCTGCAGACGTACCATGATCCTGCAAACGCTTCGTATAAGCAGGCACCCGAATCACACCATGAGACTCCATGCCGCAGCAATCTGCAAATACCAGATTATCCGCAACACAGGCCGCATCTTCCTCTCTCATACCTGCCGCCATAAAGATATCCTTACAATATTTCAACAGTGTCTCTTCTGTTACATGCGCAAAATACTGATAATTCTCCATATGCATCCTCCTATCGTCCTAACCTGTTTCATGATTTAGGACTCATTATAGGAGGTTGCGATATGGGAATAAAGGACAAATGGCTTGTTAAGCATATTGCATAACCCCTTATTTCCTTTGCGGGAAATAATAATTACATACGCATCCCCCAATCAGCATGACACCTGCTGCCAATGCAAATGGTGCCAGTTCCCGCACCATATCTATCCCCTGATTCACGATGACTCTATAATAGCTGATCCCCTGTACTTCAACGGTCGCTGCCATCACGGTTGATATACTGTAGCACACTATGATAAGTGTACTGATCGTAATCTTTCTCCACAGAAATGCCGTAGCATACGCAAGTCCCAGATAAAGCAACTGTATCACAGACAGCTTCAGATATAACCACCACAGATCCGGAAACATTCCTGTATATATCACAAACAGCGGCAGTAATAATATCTGGAACAACAAGTAGCACAGGAGTAGTTCCGGCAATTTATTGCGATGTCTTATGTACAGCAATTCGCTGCCTGCCTCCTCTATGCAGTGCTCCAGCACGAAAATAACATACCAGGCAGACAGAATCGGGCAAAAAATCTGGCACTGCTTCACAATATTCACATACAGATAATCCATGTCATGGTTAATACTATATGCCATCAGATTCGCCAACGGAATCCCTACATAAAGCCCAAGAACCGGCACCAGATTAAAAATCCCGATTCCCTTCAGCTGCCAGTATATATTTTTCAGATTCCTTACTATATCTCTTTTAATACGCATAAATACCCATCCTCTACATTCGGTTTCTGCAATTGACTATCCGGCAGTTGTCTCCTGGTCAGAATCCGGAACCGCATCTCTCCATCTGCCTCCCGCTCCTTCTCGATATAATCCTCCGGCTGAATCTCATCCTTTGAAACCTCATAAACCAGGCCATCTGCTATATGACTGATGGCTTCCTGTCTTCCTTCTGCCGCCAGACATCCATCCTTTAAGATTAAAATCTGATCGCATACTGCCTCTACATCTTCAACAATATGTGTTGATAATAGCACAATACTTTCCTTCCCCATTTCACGCAGCAGATTCTTAAATCGCATCCGTTCCTCCGGATCCAATCCGGTCGTCGGTTCATCAAAAATAATCAATGACGGATGATTCAACAACGCCTGTGCAATCCCTACTCGTCGAACCATACCACCGGATAGCTTTCTGCCCTTCACCTTCCGAACCTCTGAAAGATTGGTCAGCTGAAGTACCCGGTTTATTTCATCTGCAACATCTTCCTTCCGAATCTCCTTCAGATTCGCAAAATACTGTAGCTGCTCCTCTACTGTCAGATTCGGGAACACACCCATCTTCTGTGGCAGATAGCCGATCAGCGGTATTTTCCCTTCCTCCTCCGGATCCAGTACGATTGTCCCCTGGTACGGATATAGATTCAATATGCATCGGAACAAAGTGGTCTTTCCGGCTCCGTTTGGTCCCAGCAGTCCATACACGCCCTTCCGAAACTCACCGGTTACTCCCTTTAACACCTGTTTCTTCCTGAAATTCTTAGATACATTCTCAATTCTCAGCATCTTCCTGCGCCTCCTTTAAATAATCCCATTCTTCCTGTCCGAGATTCTTGATAATAAATTCTTCAAATCCATCCTCGGTATAGCCAAATTCCTGCATATGCGTTAAATACACATCCTTAACACAATCAAAAAGCATTTTTCCTTCATAGTTTTCTTTCATATTATAATAGACTGCTTTCACCGTACTGATTCTATCTTCTTCCGTTACCGGTATAATTATTTTTTGCCAGTCAAATTGCCCCGTTTCCTTATAAGTACGTGCAAGGACATCTAACGTAACCGAATCTATAATACGATCTTCCTCATAAATACCCGGTGCACCTTCTGATATACCTGGTGTCCACATAATCAGCTTAATCTTATTTCCCTGCTCCTCTATTACATTCTGAATATATGTCTGTTCTTCCCTTATTGCGTTCACATCAGGTATTGCAAATGACGGATAGATGAATATACTTCCATTCTCTAATTTCATATCTGATATGAATCCGGCCAGAATAGTAGGACCTTTACTGATTCCACCGAATTGTTTGCCTTTAATATTATTGAAATCAAGATCTGAATACACCTGTCCGGATGCATATACTTGAATGGAAAAATCCGCCGGAATATCCAATCTGTTACTTATATAGGATTGTTCATTTCCTTCTGAATCCATGCCATATATCTTATGCCAGCCAGGAATCGGATAATATGGAAACCACCCAGGCAGATATGTGGCGAATCTATTATTATACATGTTTGCATTTCCTGTCGGACCACCATGGTATTGGATTGTAAAGGTTTCTATACCATCTTTCTGTCCATAAATTAACAGTGTATTTTCATCTCGCTGATAATTAAGCTTATCTCCATTCTCATCTGTAATACTATCTATCTGATATAACCGATATAATGTTATCGCATACTCCTGTAATGTCTTTTCAGAAGGCACACATGTCACCTTGGCTCTCATCTGCCTTCCCATATATAGTTTCATATCATACGAAAGAATCCGAAAATCCGCCTCACGTTCTTTCTGTTCTACATTTTCAATAATATATCGCCATTGATCATCATACTCATCCACAAAATTATTAATGCAATAGTAACTAGCCGGCAAGCTACTATAAATGAATGCCCCTATTGCACAGCCTGCCTCTGCTATAATAAGCACTCTCTTCCATATATGATGTCCTTTCATCTGTCGTTGTGAATAATACAAAGTTAAGATAGTCCCCATTGTTGCAATCCAGAAAATCCCCCTTGTTGCAATTGACCAATTAGCAGCTGACAGACTAAATTCATCCATACTAAGTGTTCCTTGTGGCATGAGAAGAATACATTTAATCACATGCGGCAGCCAACGTATATGATAAGAATAAGATTCTAACTCTGAACTCATTAATGGACTTATCAAAAATCCAAATGAAATAATCCCTATATATCCGATTATTTTATTAGAAATCCTTGCAAATATCCATCCGGCCATTAATGCTACCACACCATTTAATATGTAATAAACTCCTATTATACGTAGATAATATAACACAACCTGTAGTGTACAAGCATCTTCCAATACATGACAGCCGATGTGTATGATTAAAAAGCATACTGCATATGCAAGCACCACAAGCATCATTACAAATGCCTGCATGACATCCTGTCTCCAGTAACTCTGGTTCACTTTCAACATCTCCGATAACTTTGCATCCTGTGTTTCCCTGAAATAATCAAAAGACAGAAACAACAATATCAGAAATATATAAATAAAATCCCTTAATTGTTTTTGAAGCATTCCCAAACCTAGATAATAAGTTCCATTCTGCATATAAGCCAAAGCTGCTGGTGCATAATAATACAAACTACCAGCAAATAAAACAGCAAGAAGAAAAACTCGAACAGGACTTCTTAGAAATAATTTAACTTGTATTCGAAACATAATATCC
>ERZ1026888.1157-NODE-1157-length-12131-cov-4.040659_pt1 | contig 12131 bp, 8 predicted proteins | sample MGYA00380174_ERZ1026888 | MGnify/ENA primary metagenome ERZ1026888 (study PRJEB33269, sample SAMEA4719810) | human gut metagenome | biome: human-associated habitat; feature: organic feature; material: feces | place: Cameroon | collected 2013-10 ...
CAGTTGGTTTAGAGCGCTGCAGTCACATTGCAGAGGTCCCCGGTTCGAGCCCGGGTGTCCCTACCAAGCGTCCGATTCTCATGGAGAGTCGGACACTTTTTTTTATATCCGTATCTGAAAACAGGATTTCCTTATATCATTCCGCCAAATGAGTATGTATAAGACAAGTTTTCCAACCATTTCCCTAACCGGCCATATCCACTCCATTTTCATAAAAAAACTATATCAGTAGGGAAATTTCTGAAAAAAGTGTGGAAAAATTTGCATCTTTCCAACCGACTATATAATTTTGCGCCCATGTCCGAGGAACCGATAGGGTAGTGCGAGACTCCACGGACAACGGGCACGCACCAACGCAAGTCCCAGAAGAAAACAACAAAACGCACTGCCACAACCATGCTACCATAAGATCAATGAAAAAGAAAATGATGAAGAAATTCCACCTCCTGCTGCTCCTCGCAGCAATGTTTTCCCTACCAGTCACACTCGCCTCGTGTAATGACGACGATGATGATGACAACGTCAGCATAACAATTCCGACAGGGACTGCGACGAACCTGACGATGGAGCGAGTTGTCGGAACATGGAAGCGCATCCATAGCCGCGGCAAAGAGATTAAGAACGGCAGGGTGACAAAGCAATGGGACAAAAATGTGGAACGCGACCAAGACCACTTTGTCTTCTATGCCGACGGACGCTGCCTGCTCCTCGACTATGAGGATGACCAGCGTCTTTGGGAGGTCGAGGAGAGGGCTTCCTTCTCCATTCAAAACGGATGCGCCACGTTCCAGGGCGGCACGCTCCGCGACGTACGCATCGTTTCCTGTACCGACTATGAGATGGTCATCGTTTACACTATCTATGACGACGGAGACCCCAACGATGTAGAACAATACGTCGACACGCTCAGCCTCTCCAGCCATCGCACCGACCTCCTCGGCATCTACGACCCCTCCACAGAGAGACCTGGAGACTATTGGGACGAAAACGCTCCCTCTGCCACTGGACTGACCATGAGAGACATCAAGGGCACCTGGCTCATCACCCATAGCAAGGGACAAATCGTAGAGGGCGGAAAAATCACTAGCACATGGAACAGGGACGTGACCAGCAAGCAGAACCACTTCGTGTTCTATAACGACGGACGCGCCGTGTTCATGGAGATCAAAGGAGACTACAAGGACCAGACGCCTTACTGGACGGCCAACGGCAGTGCGATGTTCACCCTGAAAGACGGACAAGCCATCTTCTCCGACGGCACGCTCTGCGCTATGAAAATACTCTCTCTCAAGGGCAACGAGATGACCGTCCACTATCTGCGCTACCAGGACAAAACCTTCTCCGTCATGGAGCGACACACCGAGACGCTCAAGCTGACAACAGACAATACAGACTTCCTTATCACGAAGTAGCCTCTGGGGCGCTTGCGGCCTAAGGAGATCCGCCTAGCAGAATCCTTTCCCAAACACGCTCCATCACAACGAATAGCGGGTCAGAAACAGCTTGTGCTGCACTTCTGACCCGCTCACTTCATCCCCACCAAGCCGTAGAGACTTCGACCGAAAACGGTCTCATCTCACAACCGGACCACATGAAGGAGTTGGGCAGAAGCCACCAACCCAAGTGTTTCAAACACACACAAACATGTTAACGAACGTTTTTTGCTTGCAAAGAATTGCATAATTCCATGGTCGTATCAAATATGTTTCTGACGAGTTGCAACGACAAAATCATTTGCCTTTTCCACTTGATTGCTTGATATGCGCAAGTTTAACTCACGGCGCAGTGCATAACAAGTCACGTTTGGCGACTTCCTGTTTAGGATATGAACAATGGTTTCGGGTAGGACAGATTACCCAAATTCTTCATGGCAGAGAACACTGTGTTCCTTCTTCTTACAGCACTTATCCGTAACTTTTACAAGACCATTATCCACAGACTCGAAGTAAAGAGGTTCGGACTCAAGGCTACAGGTCGCATTGTGGGGTAAGGGGATGGTGTAGGCAGAAGTGGGTATTTCAGCCTCAATTTATCTGATGCTTCAGTAATGAGAAGACGTGTACACGCAAAAAGGACGTTGAAGGGCTTAGTTGCGAATTTGAGGTGACTGTATACCTCCTTCTCGTTCCAAGCTCGCGGGCGGAGAGGCTGAAGGAAAAACTCATCCGTCCAGTCTCTCTCGATCAGAAGCATCCGTCTAGCATCACGAAAGCTGCCCAATAGTAGGGTTCGGGATGGCGCGCGCGGATGATGGCTTTAGTCTCTCTGAATGCCTTCTGCTTATCCCAACCACCATTTTGTGCCATAAGGCGCTCGTAGAAGATGGTCATAAACTCCTGGGAGACATTGTTGCTGATCTCCCATAGTGACATCACTACCGTACAGACACCCGCTTTCTTGAAAGCGCGCTGCAAGCCATAGAGCCCCTCGGGAGTAGCCTTGCCCAAACCCGTCTGACAAGCTGACAGGACAGCCAGGTCGGTGCCACTCAGATCCATACCAGCAATCGTTCCCGCCGTGAGTATTCCACCCCTCACGCCATCGGGCAACTCCTTACCAGTCCATGCCGCATTGCCTCCAGAGAGAACGATACCCGAGAGCTGCATCGCATCTGTGAATCCCTTGAGATAATCAATACTGCTCGCCCTGTCTGGCGTATAATAGAATCCATGAGTATAGAGTTGCAAGATACGTGGTGAGTGGGCGTTCATGGCCAGGAAAGACTCCTCAGTTCCCTCCGCCCCCGTGTAGGTACATACTTTCCAATGGTGCTCGCCAAGGATACGCTCCACTTTTCGGATAGCCTCCTCTGATCCTGGAAGGTAAGCAAAGGTTCCACCCCCACAAACCACATCTTCCTCGGCAAGAGGGAAGGGGTACTGCCCAGACTTCTCTGCCTCACCTTGCATGGTCGTCGAGGCTACATCATATTGCAGTCCTCCATAGAGCACCGCCGTGCGCTCTGCAGCGACCTTGTCTGCCTTTCTCATCCGCACCAGCTCGCGAGCCGACGACAAACGAATAAAGCGATAGTGATCTCCCAAGAGCGTACCATCCGCAAGAGGAATCGACTCCAATGCTATATTAAACAAAAGCTGTGATGGAACATAGTAAACCGTCTGTCCCTCATGCAACTGCGAGGCCAAGGGAGTCCATAGAAGTTGCAATATCGCGGGCGAATACTCCTGATCATAATAAAGATAGGGCTGCGGTATGCAGAGCGAGTCGATTTGGCACTCGTCAAAAAGAGGCATCAAGAGCGGGTATTGCTGCTCTTGGCGAACGACATAGGCAGCATAGTGGCGACCCGAAGGTTTCGTTTCATAGTCGGTGAAGTCGATGAGCGTCTCGTCCTTGTGCAGCGACTGGCGCACCGCCTCATGGTCCACATCCATAAACTCCGTGTTGTTTCCATATCCCCGAACGCGTGCCTGCAGTCCGCGTCCCATCACCTCAAGCTGTTTGGAAGCCTCCAAGATACGGTCGGCATTCTGCTGATAATCCTTCTCCCAGCCTTTCATCTGCTGCTTCATTGCCACGATGGCCATATACTGCCGCATGTCCTCATCTGTTCCCTCCCGCTTGATGATATCGTACAAAGAACGCTCGGAGTCCAAGAGGAACGCCTTCGACATCACCAGCGCATCATAACATCCGCGGGTAAATGCCGTCTGTAGTTCGCCAGCTTTCAGCGCATAGGGGGTCATGAGCGTGAACAGCTCTGAGAGGGGACTCCAAAATCCCTTGCGCTCATTGGCATCCATATACGGCAGACGGTCGCGTACCCACCGCTCCAGACACTCCTCGGCCTGCAGGTAGTCCTGACACCCTTGCACTATCATCCCAGACCATTCTTCGGCCTGAGCCAACCGTATCTGCGACTCGATATATTGTAAGCTATTCTCGCCGTTCAATTCCTTGGTATAAGCCAAATTTTCACGGCAACATTGTTCCGCCTCCGCATCACGCCCCACTGCATGAAACTGGCGGGTCAAAAAAGCAAGCAGCTGAACCCGACATTGGTCCGAGGGCTTATACTTGGTGGCGAGTATCTCGTCCGCCTTCTGATAGTCAGCCAGCGCCGCCTCGTGATCGCCAAAGGCAGCACGACAGAAGCCACGCCGGATATAAAGGTAATTGATCACTTCTGGGTCCGAGAGATAGGGTAGGAGCAGGAAGAGCGTATCGACCGCTTCGTAGCAGCCCGCTTTGTCCCCCTTGTAGCGATAAGCTTCTGCCATAAACTGACCATATCCCATGAAACGGTACAGGCCTACGGCCGACATTTCCTCATGGGGAGGCTCCATGTATTTTTTCGCATAAGCTATACAGTCGTCATAACGGCCCGCCTTCAGATAAAGTTCGGATAATTTGAAATAGGGAATTCCCGCCAGCGAGCCCAGTTTCCCGCTCGTCGAAGCCTCGTCCAAAGAGACGCTCCGAAAGAGCCACTGTTCCGCCACGCGATAGTTTTCCTGCCTCATGGCCTTCTCTGCCTGCAGGTTATAATAAGTCATTTTCGACACCTCGTCGGTCGTTTGCTCCGCCAGCGAGTCCATAGCCACATTGCATCCCTGCGCCATCTGGACATCGCCGATAAGGTTGCACAACCTCCATATATCACTCAGGACATTCATCTGCAAATCCGTCTCGCCGGCTTCCTTCGCCTGCGACAAAGCGTAGCGGTACGTCTCCATCGCACTGGACAAGTCATACTGATAATAGTATGCATCAGCCAGGAGGTTCAGCGTGGCTATCTCGTCGCTCACCTTGCCTGTTCTTCTGAACACCTCCACACCACGACGCGCACACTCCTTGGTCTTGTCATAATCTTGATTTCGGTAGTAAACCGAACCCTCAAAATACCAAGAAGCACCTATCTTGTTCATCACGATCGTCCAATCGTTCTCGTTGGCATAGGGGAGCACCTCTTCGAGCAGGGCGCGTGCCTTGCCATAGTCGGTATTTTTTCCTTTCATCATCGGTACCGCCAGAAAATAGGCGCTATTCACATAAGCATCCGACAGTTCTTTTTTCTCCTCGTCGGTCAACTGGGTTGCCATCAACCGCTTGGATAGTTCGTATCCCTCCTGATACCGCTCCAGCTGGTCATAGCAACGGCACGCCAAAATCTGGCTGCGTACATAGACGGTGCGCTCCTGCTCCGAGTCACACCGCTCCGTACTGCGCCCAATGGACAGACAGATTTCGAGGGCCTCGTCATACTTCTCGGCCTCATAAAGGGTGTCGGTCTGCTCCAACTGGAGCTTCATGTCCTCCAGGGACTGCGTCTGCGCCTTCAAGGTCAAAGTGAGACTGACGAAAGCAAGCAGAAGCAACAGTATTTTTCTCATGAAAAACGATTGAATAAATGAACTATCAATTGGGGTCGAAGCCAATGGTATCAGCCGACAACGTGTCGCCTGGCAGGGCGGAGCTGTGACCTTCCGATGGCGTACCGTCGAAGACTTGACCATCGCCACGCAATCCGTCGTCGGACGAAGAAGAACCTGGCACTAGTCGGGTCACGAAGAATCCCAACACCACGGCTGCAGCAATACCCGACAACCACACCCACCGCTTGCGTCGCGGGGCATCCTGACGGTCTTCCGCCACGTTCAGGCAGTTCATCGCCACATGCGAACGGACGTGGCCGTACATTGTCCGCATTTCCTCCATACGCGACATCTTCCTCGCACGACTGGTCACGGCCAAACGCACATCGCGCGTCAGCTCAAACTGCGCACGTTTTTTGGGATCGGCCTCCAACTCGCTCAGAAACTGCGACTTTTCTTCTTCCGACAGTCTATCTGGGTGGAGCAGATACTCGTCTATTCGGTCTTGAAAGTTAATATCCATAGCTCTTGTCTTTTTATGTTGAATGGTTAAAGCATTAGAAAGTATTCTTTTCTTGATCTATTATTCCTCGTTAAGATACTTATGATAGACCTCCTTGGCCGCGTTCCTTAATCCCTCCATACATTTATACTTCTTGGTCTTGAGGGCGTTCTTGCTGCCGATGGTCGGCAACTCTTCCAGGATGGTGTCGAGATCCTTCTCCTCATAGTAGAACTTGGTGAGAATCTCTCCACACCGATCCGACATTCCGGCCACAAGGTCACAAACGATGTCCAGCATCGCCCCGTCTCCCTCGTCGTAGAGCACGGCGGCCATCTCCTTGACATCGAGAAGCGTCACGTCGTCCTCCTGGTCCTCGCCATCAGCAGTACGGATGGCTTCGGCATGGTCTCGGGACCATTCGAGATATTTAAAGCGGGCTATCCCCATGAAATAGGTGAGGATGCTGCAGGTCAGGGGTGCGCCGTTTTTACCCACCATGTTTCCATCGAGACATACCAGGCGCCCCCGCTCGATATGCTCCCACAAGGCGATGAAAGCATCTTGGAATATCTCTGCCGCCTCTTCTTCTCCCACAAAGAACACGCCGCGGTATTTACGCCAAAAATAATCGGCACAATAGGCGTAGAGTTCATTCTCCGCCAACCGCACGCCGGCACGCACATCGGCCACCAGACGTGCCTCCCACAACCGTTCGTCGCTGTCCATCCCGGTCATCACCTCCATCATCTGAGAAAATCGGATATACGTTGCTGGTCTTTATACTCACCCGTTATTACCGGGGTCTGATAGACACGGGACCGGATACCCTGGTAGAAACGCTTGATACGTCGCTCCAGTTCAGCGTTGCTCATCGAAGACTGGTCGGACAATATCTGCCACAGAGCATAGGTCAACCGGCCAGCCACTGGATTACGCAGCTCTGCATTGGACTGGGCGCTGGTACATGCGCTGATGGTGATCCAGCGCTCCTTGCGTCGCGACACAGCACGGGGGATGGGCTCGGCAAAATGGCATGTCGCATCAAAGACCTCGCTCACTCCGCGCAGCACCTCCTCGCCTTCGTCGCCACAGGTAGCATCTCCACTATGGCAAGCATCGATGACGACAAGGATCTTGCCTCGATCGCCCACCTTGTCGCGCAATCGCCCAAGGTAGTAGTTGACCTCATCATCGGATAGATGACGCTCGCCTCGGTCGCGGGCACAAGCCTTCTTATAGGCGTCGTAGGGTATCCAACACTCATCCAGCCCATCAGGTTCATCGTGATGCGGATCGGCCACTTGCTGTCCGTGGCCAGAATAGTGGATATAGAAGATGTCGCCAGGACGGGCCTTTCCTACCAGCGTATTGAACGCCGAGAGGATATTGCGCTTCGTGGCGCGCTCATTGACCAACGATATAATCTTGTCGTATCCGCCCTTGCGCAGCATCTGCCGCACACGGGGCACATCCTTGTCGCCGTTGATTTTCGGCCAGGCACGGTCCTCCTGCTTTCCCAATCCGATGACCAAGGCATACTTGGTTTGGGAAAGGAGCGGCAAAGCAAGCAGGGCTAGAAGGACGAGTAGCAGCCCGCGTCTCGCCATGTGTCTGTGGAGATGTGTATAGGTCTTTCGTTCCAATGATTTTTAGGCTTTGAGAGTTCTACATTTCGATGCGCACCTCCCATGCTCCATAGGGCGTCTTTCCATCAGGAAGTATAGAAGACTTCAGACGAATAGAAAAGGCACTCTGCAAAGGTAAGCATTTCCTTGGAAAAATCACAAACCTACGCAAGCTTTTTTATTCTAAGGAAGGAAAATTAGGGGATTATTCTGGTTTACACCTTCTAAAGACGATTTTCGCGTGAATATTGCACTTTCCATTTAGTGAATTTGTTTTACATTGTTCGCTTTATCTATAGGGGAAAACTGCTACTACAAAAGTCTCATAAGTTGATTTTAAGGGGTCTATGAGAATGATAAGCAAACCACTGTCAGTAGGCGGCAAAGAGGAAAGAGCAAGAAAAAGTACAGTTCCTGGTAATCCATGTAAGTTCGACAAAAAAGTGAAATGTTTTTTTACTTTCAAGTGAATTGTTTTCTTCAAACTTTTATATTATTGATTATTAAGTATATAATGCAGATTACATCAAGTTGTTTACGGTTTATATTATCTGCTATTTTGTATCTTTCATTTATTTTGTGAAACGGAAAAAGGACCCAAAAACGCCCAACTTCGACACTTTAGTAGCATCTTATACCCTACTTTTCAAAATAGTACGGCACTTTCAGAAGCTATTCTAGGAGAAAATACGCCTAAGTACGACATTTAAGTAGCATTCTTACGGGCACCAAGTAGTCAACTTCGACACTTCAGTAGCATCTTTATATCATTTTTCCGGCCATCAACGACACTTTGGTAGCTTGTTGGGCATAGAAAAAGGAGGGAAGTGCGACATCTTAGTAGCATTTACCAGTCAATGTCGCGCCGATGTACGACATTTAGGTAGCATCTTATGGAAAGCATTCTCATTGAAGTACGACACTTTAGTAACATTTCAGCAAACGACAAAAAACAGGAAGTACGACACTTTGGTAGCATTGATTCACAACCGTGGACAAAAGCGATGTGCGACATTTAGGTAGCATTTCTATTTTGCAACATATTTATTTACATTATCGAGGATAATTCATGATTTGTGCTCGCACACTATCCAGCACCTAACAGACCGACAGAAGCTACTAAAGCTATAGCTCATAAAGACGGAAGGGTAGGGGAGGAGGGTAGGAAAAAATAGATTCTACACCGGGTGAAACAAGGGAGCAGACTGGAAAAATAGGAGAGTGAGATGGTGGACCAAAATACCATAAAAATCATGTATGCATTTTTCAAAATACTACCTAAATGTCGTACTTTGAGAGAAACGAAATTGCAAAAGATGTTACCTTTTTGTCGAAGTTGTTGTTAATTTACTGATATACTATATTTTATAAAACTTAAAAATAGAATCACTCAAAAGGGTTAAAGCAAGACAAAATAGGGAAATACCTATCATTTTACCCAATAATGTAAAGAACGCGTCAAATTTAATTGTTTTTGTAAAAATAAATATTATCAATGTTACCAATCTGTCGAAGTTTGCGCCCAACATGTTACCAATCTGTCGACGACATGCTACCAATCTGTCGACGACATGTTACCAATCTGTCGACGACATGTTACCAATCTGTCGACGATAACCGACTTAACTAATTGATAATCAAACCGTTTCGCGACCCTCTAATATATCTAATGATATACTAATGATTATCTAATGTTCAGAAAAGTCGTTTTTGAAGTATTTTTTTTCAAGATTTTGCGCGCTAAAACGCGCGCTGAAGTTACCTTTTTTGACCATGGTTCGTAGTCCCATCAGTTCCCCTCCCCCTACCCCCTCCCCATAAGAATGGGTAGAGGTAGGAGTTTGTCGTAAGTTAAGCCTAAGGCGCATGGTAACTTATCTTCTCACCATGCGCCTTAGGCTTGCGACGCTTATGCGCACCAAAGGGTGACGAGAAAGGGGACGGTGAAGTCGGTCACGAAACCGTGGTAGATACACAAGGGCGCATATCGTTGTCCGATGGACTGTGTAATGCTGGGCAGGGTGGTGTCCATGCTCGTCGCGCCGCCCGATGAGATAGGAGCCAACGGGACGAACCAACGAGCCAATAGCGGGGTGAGCAGGAGTGTGGCCATTTCGCGAATGATGTTGGCCAAAAGAGCGATGGTGCCCAGTTCTGCACCTCGGTATTCGGTGACGAAGATGCTTGATAGTGAATAATAGGCGAAGCCGCTGTTGATAGCGAGGCAGTCCGTCAGTTCCCGATGTTGCAGGAAGGTGCAGATGCCACCTCCGAGGAACAGGTAAGCCACCGCCGCTCCCATCCATGATCCGAGAATGGTGACGAGTGGTAGGAAAGCCAGTCGGGGACTTAGGCTTTTGAGTTCGTTCTTCATGTCTGGGTTGAGACCGATGCCGATGCCTACGAAGAGGAGCAGGGCGCATAGAGCCACCATGCTGATGTCGCCCTCCATGAGCCATGTGGGCATGCAGCCGCTGCGTCCTGCCAACAGTCCGAGGGCGAAGAAGCCCACCACGATCAAACTGCCTTTCATCCCTCGCCTCCTTTCCTTGTCATCCGCCATAGCACCCAGGCCAGGGCACAGCAGCACAACAGGCCGCTGAGGGACAGTAGCAGCGCTTCCACGCCCAGCGTGGGCAGGGCGGAGATGATGCGCTCGTTGGCACCCACTTCGATGCCGAGCATGAAGAGAAGTAGCCAGATGAGCCACGTTGTGGCACGGCCAGCCCATGCGCCGATGGCCTGAAGCCGGGCCTCCGACGCCGTCCTTGTGCGTAGTGCGTAGCCCGTACCGATGCCAAGGAATATGAAAATCATCACTATAAACATTTTTGTCTTGGTCTTAACTTATGCTTAGCTTATGTCTTAGTCTATGCTTAACTTATGCCTAGCTAATGTCTTAACTTACGTCTTAGCTTATGCCAGTGAGTGCAAAGTTAGCACAAATACGTCGATAACAGGGTGGATTTTGTTAATTATTTCATAAAAGATGAAATATAAGCCGATTTATAGAATAATTTATTTTAACTTTGCAACCTAATCAATACCTTCGTATGAACAACAAGTTATTCTTTGCTATCGGATTGGCCGCCACGCTCTTGCAGGCTCCAGTCACCGTATCGGCCCAGTCTTCTGGTACGAGTCAACAGAACCCTCTTCTGATGAAGAGTAATTTGCCCTTCGGTGCGCCCGATTTCAGTCGCATCAAGGAGAGCGATTACCTTCCTGCCATCGAGGCAGCTATCAAGATCAAGCGCGACAACATTCAGAAGATCGTCGACAACAAGAAGAAGCCGACTTTCCAGAATACCATTCTCGCTTTCGAGGAGAGTGGTATCCTGCTCGACCGCGTTTGCAGCGTCTTCTTCGGCCTTACCAATGCCGACAAGACTCCCGTGCTGGCCGAAGCCGAGGACAAGGTGATGCCGTTGCTCACGGGTCTTGAGAATGAGATATCCTTCAACCAGCAGCTCTTCGAGCGCATCAAGTTCGTTTACGATAACGAATATGCGAAGCTCAAGGGTGAGGACCAGCGCCTGACGGAGGAAATCTACAAGAGTTTCGTGCGCTCGGGCGCACTCCTTTCCGCCGAGAAGATGGCGCGTATGAAGGAAATCAACTCCCGTATCTCGGAGTTGCAGCAGCAGTGGGGCAACCTCCTTCCCGAGGCGACCAACCATGCCGTGGTCTGGGTTGATAACCGGGAGGATCTCGCTGGTCTCAGCGAGGCCGACATTGCCCAGTGCAAGAAGGATGCGGAGATGCGTGGTGGCAAGGCCCCCTACTGCATCGTCATCATCAATACCACGCAGCAACCCATCCTCGCAAGCCTTCAGAACCGTGCGCTCCGTCGCAAAGTGTTTGAGGCAAGCATCCATCGTGCCGATGGCACCAATCCCCAGTACAACACGTTCCCGATAGTGACTGAGTTGGCAAGACTCCGTGCCGAGAAAGGCCAGATCATGGGTTATGCCAATTATGCCGACTACTCACTTGAGAACACGATGGCCAAAAACTCAGCCAACGTGGACAACTTTCTTGAGCAGCTCATCAAGGAGTATGCACCCAAGGCCGACGCCGAAACCAAGGCCATAGAGGAGTATGCCCGCAAGACCGAGGGAAGCGACTTCCAGCTTCAGCCCTACGACCGCTTCTACTATTCTGCGAAGATGAAGAAGGAGATGCTCAACATCTCTGACGACGAGGTGAAGCCCTACTTCAATGTCGATAGCGTGCAGGTGAATGGTGTGTTCTATGCTGCCAACCGCGTCTATGGCCTGACCTTCAAGGAGCGTAAGGATATCCCCAGCTATCATCCCGACACGAAAGTCTTTGAGGTGATCGACAAGAACGGAAAGCCCCTGGCCCTCTTCTACAGCGACTTCTTCCGCCGTCCCACGAAGCGTGGTGGTGCATGGATGGATGCCTTTGCCAAGCAGAGCCGCCAGCGCAAACAACTTCCTGTGGTCTATAACGTGTGCAACAGCGCCAAGGCTCCCGATGGCCAGCCCTCGCTCATCACCTGGGACGAGGTGTGCACGATGTTCCATGAGTTTGGCCACGCCCTCCACGAGATACTCTCCGACTGCCAGTACAACACCCTCTCTGGCACGGCTACGGCCCGCGACTTCGTCGAGATGCCCTCGCAGTTCAACGAGTCCTTTG
>ERZ1026888.1158-NODE-1158-length-12130-cov-19.880663_pt1 | contig 12130 bp, 8 predicted proteins | sample MGYA00380174_ERZ1026888 | MGnify/ENA primary metagenome ERZ1026888 (study PRJEB33269, sample SAMEA4719810) | human gut metagenome | biome: human-associated habitat; feature: organic feature; material: feces | place: Cameroon | collected 2013-10 ...
TAAATAGAAATTAATTAAATCCAATCAATCTCCGCGCAACAATATAAACCAGTGACGATATCTTACGTCCTGATTTTCCCGGAATGTTCATTGTCTGTCCGAGAATACCGTAACGGATTCTGATAAAGCTTCGCATATCTTTTTTCTTCAGATACTGCCATAATTCCTTTTTCTTTTCCAGATTTTCTTTATTCTTGGAACGGATGCAAAGAATGGAAGAAACTGTCATCATGATTGCAAGATAATTAAGCATGTACTGTCTTAATTTCTTACTTCCAATATCTTTAAGCTGATACATATCAATCATCGTCTTTGTGACAAAAATCTGCTGATCCAGCCTTTTGATCATTACTTTCTCATTAACCGACTGATCTTCTCTTCCAATAAAATATCTATAGAAGTCTACATCCATATAGTAAATTTTGCGTACATGCGGGAGTGGGTAATATACATAAATATTGTCCACATAGAATGTATGCTTTGGCAGATGAAGTTGGATCAGTTTTAACATGTCTGTACGGTAAATAACCGAGTGCATCAGAATATACTGATCCAGACGGAAATGTCCCATATCATCCCAACGGAAAATCTCATCCTGTGGCAATACGTTACGATAATGAATCACCTTCTTATGTGTTGCACCAACTTTTTCATACACATAGTTAGCGATCAACATATCCAGTTCCATTCCATCTTCTTCCATATGGCGTAAAACATCTAATATTTTATGAAGTGCATCTTCGTCCACCCAGTCATCACTGTCTACAACCTTAAAATATTTACCGGTTGCATGCATCAGCCCTGAGTTTACAGCATCTCCATGTCCACCATTTTCCTTGTCTACTACTTTAATAATAGTAGGGTATTTTTCCATATATTCATGAGCAATCTCTGATGTTCTGTCCTTTGATCCGTCATTTACGATAATTATTTCAATATCTTCTCCACCCGGAAGAATACTTTCTATCGCATGGGCCATATAATCCTGTGAATTATAACACGGAATGGCAAAAGAAATATATTTCATTCTTCATTTTCTCCTCTTTCTACAATTTGACTTCTATTAGTATAATCTATTTTTCGCTATTTTCCAACAAAATCTTTGTAAAATCCCGTGTTCACAATTTGTTCATTTATCCTTCAAAATTCTTTCATTACTTTAACATTCTTTCTTCATAGGTCTTTCTTATACTATAATCATCAAAGAAATACAGAGAACTTGGTAGCTACTTCCGAACACATGGCGATTTAGAATTTCTCTCATATCCTTTGATATACAAAAGACGTTATCTAGTATGTAAATACTATTTGGAATAAACTTTTTCATAATACATGCCGGGAACTGCGAAAGTGGTTACCCGGCATCCTCCCTTTTATGAAAGATTTTTCCAGATTTCTTTCACTTTTTCCCGTTTCCATATTCCTACAACAATCAATGCGCCAAATAAAACAGCTCTCTCCCATAAAATTATGTTCTTCTTTTTTCCTTCCTTTTTATCTTCCTTGACCATTTTTTCATCCTGTATTACCTTTTCATTTCCATAAAAAATATATTTTCTGACCGGTTCCACAATTTTCTGCCACAAACTCTTTTCCTCGTATATTTCAAATCCTATCTGTGAAACTTTTTCATTTCCCGCAAAATCTTTTGCTTTTACCTCTATTTCATAATTTTTTGCCTCATTTAGCTGAATTTCATATCCCTTCTTCTGTTTTTTCCTGTTTTGTTTCTTTCCATTAATTTTAATGTATTCAATCTGATCTTCCAGATTCTCTGTTCTGACATAAAATGTTTTTTCTTTTTCATATTTTTCTCCATCTTCTATCTCCTCAAACTCGATCACCGGCGGTGTATGATCGATGGTAAATCTCGCTTTTGCTTCTCCTTTATTTCCTGCTGAATCAAAAGCTTCAATTGTCAGTACATGTACCCCTTCTTTTTCAATCTTTTCTCCTGGCCGGTAAAATGCATCGTCCACTTTCATTACATATGTATAATTCGTAAAATCCTTAATCGATTCCTCGATAGAATAATTCCAGCTAAACTTCTTTAAATACTTTCCATCCAACTCATCTACATGTGCAATAACGGGATTTTCTTTATCTATAATCAGCTGTCTCTCGGCATGACTGACATTCCCTGCCATATCTGTTACATTCATTCGGAGTTTATACAGCCCGTCCTCTGCAAGTGTCTGCACACTTTCTTTTTTTGTATCACCAGACTCATTCCTGCTTTTTGTTTTCCATTCTGTGATTTCTGTTTCTTCCTTTTTCCCATCGATATCTTCTTTTAAAATATTTGCCCGCACCGTCTGAATTACATTCTCTTCTTCTGCCAGATAGCTGACTTGTACAGGTTTACTGGTAATCGTATAATCCTCCACTCCTTGTATCAATGCTTTCGGTGCATCTCTGTCAACAAAAACCCGATCCGTTACCACCGTCTGATTTCCCGCATAGTCTGTAGCAATAATTGTTACCGGGGTACTTTCCCCATTCTGTGAACTTTCTGTAATGACAAATTTTTCTGCTCCTTTACTGCTTTTCCCAACTATTTTTTCTCCTGTTTTACAGATAATTTCCGCGATCTGGCTTCCATTGCTCCCGTCAGAAGCTTCTACCACTACCTCTGCTGCCTCTTTGTGCCAAATATCTGCTCCTCCGGACACTTCCAGACCGATCACCGGTCTTACACTGTCTATCCAGAATGCCTTTCTGCTTTCTGAATTTTCAATCTGATGATGTTCTTCATCTTCCATCCATACTTCCAGTTCATTCCTTCCATCTGCAAAATTCAATTGTTTCAACCGGCAGGATTCATTTAATTTTTCCAGCGTACCTTCCTGCCTTTCCCCATTTCCATTCTCAAAAAGGTATCTGGTCACGCCATTCTTACTCAGATGTGTGATCTTTCCGGTCGGAGCACTGATATAATAGCCATTCTGACCATCCGGATCCTCATATTCCGCATGATACATTTTTATCTCTTCTTCCTCCGGATCTTTTCCATTCTCTTTTTCATCGTCTTTCTCTAAGTCTTTCCCGTCATCTTTCTCGTCATCTTTCTCCGAGTCTTTCCCATCCTCTTTCTCGTCATCCTTCTCCGGATCTTTTCCATCCTCTTTCTCGTCATCCTTCTCCGAGTCTTTCCCGTCATCTTTTTCATCATCCTTCTCCGGATCTTTCCCGTCATCTTTCTTATCGTCTTTCTCTCTATCTTCCTCCGAATCTTTTCTGTCCTCTTTTTCTCCCTCTTCTACCAGATCCTTTTCATTATCTTTGGCGTTGTCTTTGTCCTTGTCAAATTCTTTCTTACTGTCTTTTCCTTTATTTTTTACTTTTATAATCTGCTTTCGACTTCCCGCTTCTACCTGCATCACATTTCCTTCCGGTAACAGATCAGCAATCTGTCCTCCGGTCACCATACCAAACGCTGCTATCATTATTACTTTTTTTATCTTCCTACCCATATATTTCCTCCTTCTGCCTTAATTCCATATTCTTTTTGTAATTTCTTAAATTCTGCATTTTCCAAAAGTTCAGTATCTTCTGTTACATATTCTTTAATCTTGAGTGCACACGTATCTCTATTGACAGCCGGATCTGCACATATCAGTCTTATGTGTGTTAATTTCAACTCTTCTGATTCTCCAAGCTCTTTTATCCCCTGAATGCATGTATCGCTTGCCATATCCCGTCTTCCTGCAGTTTCATACAACTGTACCATCTTTTTATACAGCTCTTCTCTCTTACCCGGTTCCGTCTCATCCTCCAATATCTCTGCATATATGTTTGCTGCCTCCTCTTTCTTTTCTTCTTTTTCCAATGCAGACGCCTGATACTGCAATAGTTCTCTCTTCGCAGAATCATTCAGATAATCTGTCTTTAATCCTTCTTCTACCAGATTCAACACTTTTTCTGAACTTTCTTTATCATCCAGTAATCCATACCCTCTTATCAGGCACTGTATTGCCTGTTTTTTCTTCTCTTCCGACTGCATACTTCTTTCTTTCCATTCATTCTCCAGGTAAGCAAGACTTGCTGCAAATTTTTCTGCCTCTTCCGGCACTTTTTGTTTTTCATACGCTTTGATAAGCCTTTTCAGATTAACTGCCAGAGTCTGATTCTCCATTTGATTCAGACATTTCAGACTTTTTTTCATATCTCCCACATTCAGGAAATATGCCAGTGCCAATTCCAGATACTCTTCATCTCTTTCATATATTTTCTTTTTTATCCGGTCATCCGATTTTTCACTTTTTTTCTCTTCTGATTTGGAAGATTCCGTTCTTTTCATCTCTCTCTGGTTTGCTTTTTCAGCATTTTCCCATGCATTTATGAACAAATATCCCCCGAAAACAATAGACAAAACTACTGTTATACACACTTTTTTTCTTCTTTTCCCCTTATTATTCAAAATTTTATCTCTGTCTTTTTCTTCATACCTTGGGATTTGTTTTTGGATTTCTGATACATTTAGATAATGGGTTGATCTTATCCCCATTGCTTTTGAAATAATTCTCTGAAGACGATATTCTTCTCGTCTGTTAAAACGTGGTTCTGCCTCCACAGATGCCAGAATATATTGAAATGTTTTTCCCAGCCCATACATATCCAGTTCCTTACTGGCATGTTGATAATACTTTTCGTCCGGCGGAAGAAAATATTCACGGATATCTCTTCTTTGCATAAATATCATCTTGCTTCTGTTTGCTTCCGACTGCATATCCAGAAAATAAATTCTTCCATCTTCAGACCTGACAATACTATATGGATTTACATATTGATAACAAGGATTTCCCCTGCACCTGTGAAATGACGCCAGTTGTCCTGCTATCTCTTTTAATAATAAAAATATCTCCCGTTTTTTTATTACCGGATGATATTTTAAGTATCTGTCCAGGGTTTTCCCCTGCACATTTTCGGAACTGATATAGCATAATTGTCCATGCTCAATCAGCCGCAACACATCATAACTTTCTTTTTGTTGCAACATATATCACCCCTGTTCTTTTTTCATTTTTTCTTACATGGTAAATTTGGTGAGGCCTCACGAAGTCCTACAGACTATATAGATTAATTAAAAGAATCTATCTTGAAAATATAGATTAAAGATATCTTACCTGATTCATTTCAAAATTTCAACCCTTTTTTATTGTTTTTATATATTTTCTGGCACAGCACTTTAAAGGACCTGCCACAGACAACTTCTCTTACATATTTTTGTATCTACAGAACTTGCTACCGGCAACTTCTCTTACATGCTGCTTTGGTATACAAAAAGTGCCATATTGCAAGACATGTATCTTGTTATACGCTCGCAATACGGCACTATCTTTCCAATCTTCAAATCTTATCTATTTTTTATCTGTGACTTAATTCTTTTGGTGTATACAGATGTCTTGGGATTCCATCTACCATAACCGGTGATACATCCCCCTGAATCAATGGACGCACATAAGAAATAAACTCATTTGTTACATAAGTACCTTCTTCGTTTACCCAGTTTCTTGGTACAAGCTTCTCATCATTGGCAATCTTGTGTACATCCTTTACTTCTGTTCCGCACTGATATGGATCATCCGACAGACGTTTTAAGACTACCATCTTTCCGGTATCTCCTTCGTCTGCTGCCTTTACCGCTGCTCCTCCAACCTGATATGCTTCCAGTATATCAACTCTTGAGGCTGCGTGAGATGCGGCTCTTTGTAATGTACTTAATTCAATCGCACGTGTCTTACATCCAATCTCCCCTGCAATATAACTTGCAAGGTAAGATGCTGTTCCGGATAACTGCTTATGTCCAAATGCATCTACAAAGTCAATACTGTTGCCAAGTTCACATACATAAGTTCCATCTTCTGTACGGATTCCTTCTGATACTGCAACAACAATAGATGTTTTCTCCTGTAATAATTGTTTGATCTTTTCTCCAAATAACTGAAGATCAAATGGAAGTTCCGGCAGATAGATAAGATCCGGTCCTTCGCAGTCTTCTCCCTTTGACAATGCAGCCGCTCCGGTCAGCCATCCGGCATTTCTTCCCATTATTTCGACGATAGATACCACGCCTTTTTCATATTCCAGGCAGAAACTGTCACGGATAATCTCTTTCATAGATGTTCCGATATATTTTGCCGCACTTCCATATCCTGGTGTATGATCGGTAAGTGCAAGGTCATTATCAATCGTCTTCGGACATCCAATGAAGCGGATTGCATGACCGAATATAATGGCATAATCCGATAATTTCTTGATTGTATCCATAGAATCATTTCCACCGATATAGATAAATACTTCGATATCCAGTTTGTCCAGGATCTCAAATATCTTATCATACACTTCTCTGTTCTCATGGATCTCCGGAAGCTTATAACGGCAGGATCCCAAAAATGCGGCCGGTGTTCTTTTTAATAATTCCGCATCCAGTTCGGTCTTGATATGATCTGACAGATCAATATATTTTTCTTTTAATAATCCCTGGATTCCGTGAAGCATTCCATATACTTTATTGGCTCCACGGTCTTTCGCTGTCCGGTATACACCGGCAAGACTGGCATTGATCGCTGCAGTTGGTCCCCCAGATTGTCCTACAATTACATTTCCTTTCATTCGCTTATTTCCTTCCTGTTTTTTATTCCGTTTTACCGTTAATTCAATATTAGTGTATTTAAACATAAAAGTCCAGTAATTCTTATTTTTTTTATGCATTTTTACTATTTTTATGTATCTTTGCATTGTTTGATACAAAAAAAACTCTTATTCCCCACCTTTTTGTAGTCTGTACAATATATGGGAAATAAGAGTTTTTATTCACACATTTTATTCAGCTTTTACCGGGTTTGATACACTTACCTTGTGATCATACCATTTGCCCTTTGTTCCGATCAACGCCAGATCAAATTCTTCATCTAACGCCGGAACCGGAACATCAAATCCATAGACTTCTTCTGTCGTTCCATCGCTGTATGTAACTTTGTCTGTGGTTGGTTCTAAAAGTTTTGCACCTTTTTTCTGAGCCTCTTTTGCTGTACCAGGGAAGAGATTCACGATATTTTTTGATACGAGACTGATATGTATCGTCATCTTTCCATCTTCTACAGTCAGTGTACCTTTTCCTTCATTTGCTTCATTTACATGAAACATCGTACTGTCCGTCTTAAATTCTGCAGTATAGGTCCCATCCTCGATCGGCGCCTTTGCTGCTTCGGACTTTGAATCTTTTGATTTTTCTTCTTTTGCATCAGACTTCTGCTGTTCTGTCTTGGCTGATTTGTTGTCTGATTTGCTGCTGTCATCCTTACTTGCACATCCTGTGAATATTGCAGCTGTCATTACTGCAGACAGCACAACTGCCATCAATCTCTTTCTCAACATTGTTATCTCCCTTAATTATCTTTCTTACTGTGCATCCATAGCTGCTTTTGTATGAGCAACATATAACTGCTGGATTGCATCGATCTCTCCAAGACCTGCAATCTGTGTCTTTACACTGTCAAAGTTCTTAGATGCCTCAAACTGACTCTTCCATGAATCATTATCATCTCCGGCCATATCATTATTAGCATGATCTCCGGCAACAACCATAAGTGGACGAAGGATTACATTCTTATATCCGGCATCTTTTACTTTTGCGATAACGGATTCGCAGGAAGTATCTTCCGGCTCACCTTCTACTGTTCCGATGAATACATTCTTATATCCAAGCTGTTCCATCTGTGCCTGCATCTGAGAATAGCTGATCTTTGCTGTATGAGATGTTCCATGTCCCATGAATACAAATGCTGTGCTGTCCTCTGCTGCTGCATCAAGGCTGTCATATTCTGCTGTCTTTACTGCTTCTGCAGTGATTGCCTTAGCTACTGCAGCCTTGTCTTCATTGATTGCTGTTGCGTCCGCTCCAACTTCTCCGAGAAGTGGTTCTGCGATTTTAACAGATTCGAATTTATCTTTGTAACTATTTACTGTTTCTGTTAACTCATCATACTCTGCACCGTGCATCAGATGTGTAGGCTGTACAACCAGTTTCTTTACACCATTCTTTACTGCACGCTCTAAAGCCTGATCCATGTTATCAATCTTCTCACCATCTCTTGCCTGTACATGATTAATGATGATCTGTGCTGTAAATGCTCTTCTTACGGACCAGTCCGGATTAGCTGCCTGAAGCGCTTTTTCAACTCCGCCGATATCGGCTGCACGGCTTGCATTAAAAGATGTTCCGAAACTTACTACCAGGAGTTCCTTCTCCCCGATGTTATCTTCATTTAACGGATCATCCTGGGAAGCATCCCCTGTATCTCTTCCGAAATAATCCGGATCAGCATTTTCACCTTCTACAAGTTCTTTCTGTGCATCTGTCAATTTGTCCCACGCTTCTTTCGCTTCTTTACACTGCTCATCTGTCTTGTCGTTTCTTTCCTGCACATAGATGGCATCAATCTTCTTTGCTACTTCATCTGCGGCTTTCTGATCGTCCTCTTTTGATGAATTCTCTGCAGTCTTCTTGCTGCTGTCTGAACTGCTACCTGCTTTGGAACCACATCCGCCAAGTGCTGCTACACACATAGCTGCTGATAATAATACAACTACCAGTTTCTTTTTCATTTCTTTTACCTCCTGATTTTCCGATTGTCAATGCACGAGATACAAAAAAACTCGGCCACCGTCAGCTCCTTCCGAATATATAGCCAAAAAAAGCCTCCGTCAGAAAACGAAGACAACGAAAATAAAACTGTATTATACCACATACAGTTCTGTGATCCATTTCGTACTGCCAATTCCTCGTGGCCTGAACTTTTTCGTTCCTGTACTGCGAAAGGCAGGTCTCCCGGCTTATTGCTCTGACACATCTGCTCCCTTCCCGGTTCTCCCAGTGGATCTGTAGCTTCTGCTTGCAAAACACGGTGACGAGTTCGTACAGGATTCTCACCTGTTTCCCTTTTCACCAGTCAGATCATTCTTTCCACAAATTATTCTGAATCCTTCTGACTGACACCTCACACAATCTTGATTAAATTTACTATGTAACCTTAACACAGTTGCCCAAATTATGTCAATACTGTCCCGGTCATCTGAATTGAAACATCCGCTTCGGAACAGCAAAAAACCCTCGTCCGACTTAATGTCAAACAAGGGTCTCTCGTACGTGCGCGAGAAGATTCGAACTCCCGACCTTCTGGTCCGTAGCCAGACGCTCTATCCAGCTGAGCTACGCGCACATATTATATTTGTTTGCCTCAGTTATTTATGTACCTCAGCAACGAAATTAATTATAGCGCAACGTTTTCTATCTGTCAACAACTTTTTCAAATTTTTTTAAATTATTTTTTTAAGCTCTGGTGGCCTGCAAGTCTTCCTTTTCTCTGGCCGTTTCTTTCTTCTTTTTATAATGGTATAATTATTACATATTTACAATACATTAGAAAATGAGGATTTCTTTATGACAAAAAAAGTTGCTGTAATCAATGATCTGTCCGGACTTGGACGCTGTTCCCTGACTGCTGCCATCTCCGTATTATCTGCGATGGGAATCCAGGCCTGTCCACTCCCTACCGCCATTTTAAGTTCACAAACAGAATACCCCAGCTACTACTGTTATGATTTTACCGATAAGATGGATTATTTCCGCCAGGAATGGAAGAAACTAGGCACTTCTTTTTCCGGAATCTATACCGGTTATGTTGCCAGTGTCTGCCAGATTGAACAGATCATGCACTTTCTGGATACTTTCCAGACAGCAGACACCTTTCTTCTGGTCGATCCTGTAATGGGAGACGATGGCGTTACCTATGATATGTATACTTCCGGGCTTCTGACTGCTATGAAAGAACTTGTCGCACGTGCAGATGTTATCACTCCTAACCTTACCGAATTCTGTCTGCTGACGGATATAGATTATAACAGCCTGCAGGATTCGTCTCTGTCTATACAGCAGCTCATTTCACGACTTAAGGATGCAGGGCAGACTTTGACAAAGGATCATGAAAAAAAGGTCCTCATCACTGGTATTCATTTTACTGCAGATGACGGAGTTCATAAGATTGGAAATCTTCTGCTAGATGGCTCTTCACATTTTCTTTCGGCATATCCCTGTTGCAACGGAAGTTATTCCGGTACGGGTGATCTCTTTGCTTCCTGCATCACGGGCGGACTTGCCAGAGATATTTCCCTTACGGAAATGATGCAGACCGCAGGTTCTTTTCTTGAAAAATCATTAATTGATTCTGTAGAAGAACATGTTCCGGTAAACGAAGGCGTTAATTTTGAAAAATATTTATATCTCTTGCATACATAGAACCTGCCACTGGCAACTTCTATTGCATACATTGGTATTAAAAATCACCATATATCTTTTGAAAATTTCTCTACTGAAACTCTTTCTTTTGATATATGGTGATCTTCTTTATTATTGGTATCTCAGATTGATATTTCGTTACATAATTTCTGACAACGTAATCTGTGCTCCCACAGCTTCTGCCTGTAATTTATAAACTTCCGGATAATATCTTGTCGAAAATACATATTCCCCATCATTTACAAATACTTCAACAGAGGATGTATCGGCCAGAATCTTCAGATTCTCCACTTCTTCCACTTCTACATATCTCATGCTTCTTCCTGAAGATACCGAAGTTTTATCCTGATCTGTAAAATGCATCCGGAATTTTCCGTCAGCATAATCCAGGATCAGCTTCTCTGAAAGGATAACTTTAAAGCGGTTCTTTGTAATATCCGAAATCGTCATTTCATATACCGGATATCCCTCTCCTGCCAGCATACCTTTCACATCACTTACCAGATGTTTCTTCTCTTCTAGTTCTCTTATCGGACGTTGACAGATCTTGCCGTCTTTTTCAAAGATTTCTCTTGGAAATGTAAAGCAATGCTGCCATCCTGTCTGAATGGTCGGATTGCTGTATTCTTCGCAGTCCGGCATTCCCATCCAGCTGATGTGGATCCTTCTTCCGTCTTCCGTCTCAAAACTCTGCGGGGCATAATAATCAAACCCATAATCCCACAAATGATACTCTGACAACTTGTATTCTCCAAGAATATCTCCTCCTATCTCAAAGTATCCGGACTGATATACATTACGATCCTCCCAGATACCACCTTCCAGTCCCTGAACAGACGTGGAAAGAAGTTTCTTATCTCCGATTTTGAAATAATCCGGGCATTCCCACATATACCCGAATGGCTTTTCGGATTCCACCCGGTTTCTGAACTTCCAGTTTACTTTATCTTCAGATTCAAATACAAGTACCTGACCTACATCTTCGTTCGTTCTTGCACCCTGTACCATATAATAAGTACCATTTTCTTTCCATACCTTTGGATCTCTTACATGACAGGTCAGATCGTCCGGATAATCTGAATTTCTCATCAGTTCTTTTTTCTTTCCGAACGTCTTGCCGTCTTCCGTTATAACCAGAACGGTATTGCCCTCACGTCCGGTGCGGATGTAATCATATTCCCCGTCTTCTAATTTGACATTTCCTGTATAGTACAGATACATTTTTCCATCTTCAATAAATGCGGATCCGGAATATACTCCGTGACAGTCAAATGGCTGATCTGGATAAAGTGCGGTACCCTGATATTCCCACTTAATCATATCCTTGCTGGTATAGTGACCCCACATCTTCACACCGCCTTCTGCATTAAACGGCGAATACTGGAAAAACGCGTGATAGATACCCTGGAACTGGCAGAGTCCATTTGGATCATTCAGCCAGCCGACCGGCGGCATCAGGTGTAGTTTTTCACGAAATTTTCTATCTGATACGGATAACTCTTCTCTGGTTTTCTGGCTTTGTTCTGCTGTCTCTACTAATTTTACAAGATCTCTTGTTAATGCGTTCATAAATCAATCGTCTCCATCTATCTATAAGCATTATTTCTATACACATTATTTTGTAAGTGTCATAACTTTACTTGTTGTCTTAACTTCAGCAGGTTCTGCCTTTGTTACATTTCCGAATTCATCTGTATTTGTCAGAATCATCATTGTTGTCGTCTGATATCCTGCATTCTTGATTTCCTCAAGGTCCGCTTCTACCAGAATATCTCCTGCATGTACTTTGTCGCCATCAGAAACTTTCTTTGTAAATCCTTTTCCATCCAT
>ERZ1026888.1164-NODE-1164-length-12072-cov-32.236082_pt1 | contig 12072 bp, 5 predicted proteins | sample MGYA00380174_ERZ1026888 | MGnify/ENA primary metagenome ERZ1026888 (study PRJEB33269, sample SAMEA4719810) | human gut metagenome | biome: human-associated habitat; feature: organic feature; material: feces | place: Cameroon | collected 2013-10 ...
TCGGTAAGAGTGGTAAGATTCCTGGAGAGATTGATCCAGAACTCGTAGAGCTTGCTAAGAAGCAGGGTCGTGAGTTTACAGATGTTGATGCTCATACATTGCTTACTAATGCACTCGACGACTTCAAGAAGGAAATGGACGAGAACGGTTGGGATTACGGTCAGGACGATGAGGAGCTCTTCGAGCTCGCTATGCACCCAGAGCAGTATCGCAATTACAAGAGCGGTCAGGCTAAGAAGAACTTCCTGGCTGACCTCCAGAAGGCAAAGGATGCCAAGCTCGGCAGCACCTTGACTCCAGCTCAGCTCGCAGAGTTCAAGCATGCCAAGGCTGATGCTATCGTAGCACCAGTAGCCGGTCAGATTTTCTGGGAGTTCCAGGGCGAGGGCGAGTGCCAGCCAGCTGTAGAGCCATTCATCGGTAAGGAGTACAAGGAAGGTGATGCCTTCTGCTACATCCTCGCTCCATGGGGTGAGTTTGAGACTGTTCCTGCCGCTTTGGGTGGTAAGCTCGTAGAAATCAATGCTAAGCAGGGCAGCAAGATCCGCAAGGGTGATGTCATCGCTTACATTGAGCGCAACGCTGAGTAAACATTAAATTTATGAATTATCAAGCAATTATTGATAAGTATTATCCTGAGGATAATGAGCTTCGTCATATCCTCATCACACATAGTCAATCTGTAGCGCGAAAAGCGCTACAGATTGTTTCGTATCATCCCGAATTGCAGCTCGACGCACAGTTTATCGAGGAGGCAGCCATGCTTCACGACTTGGGAATCTTCCTCACCGATGCGCCTGGCATCCAGTGTTTTGGCTCGCAGCCATACATCTGCCATGGAAGACTGGGAGCGGAAATCTTGCGCAAGGAAGGGTATGAACGTCATGCTCGGGTATGCGAACGCCACACCGGTGCCGGCATTACCAAAGAGCAGATAGAGAAGCAGCAACTGCCTCTGCCTCACCAGGATTTTCTGCCTGAAACCATGGAGGAGAAGGTAATCTGCTATGCTGATAAATTCTTCAGCAAGACTCATCTCGACAAAGAAAAGAGTATCGAAAAGGCAGAGAAAAGTCTCGCTAAGTTTGGCGAGGAAGGAGTAAAGCGCTTCCAGGAATGGGAGCGGATGTTTGAAATAGGATAGAAGTTCTGTTGGGTGACTTCTTAACAATAATTTCTGAATGAGAAAACAATCAACTATAGCTGTTCTGATGTTTGCATCCATCGCTGCCATGATGGTTGCAAACCCGGGTATGCCTGCAGGAAAACACAAGAAGAAGCAGGCTGATTCCACTGCTGTGGCTGTGGGCGACTCCGTCTTTGTCGATTCGCTCGGCAATGAAATCATCAGTACGGAGACCGATACCACCCAGATGGACTCGCTGCAGAAGGCTATATGGAAACATAATAAGGTAGTGGATGACAGTATCCATCAGGATAGTATCAACCGTAAGAAGTCGGGTGGTATTGATGCGCCGGTCAGTTATCAGGCAGACGACTCGCTGGTCTATGATGCTCATAACAAGGTAGCGCATCTCTTTGGTAATTCGAATGTGAAGTACCAGAACATGGATCTTTCTTCTGATCGTATATCCATGGATCTCGACAAGAGCAATGTGAAGGCAATGGGTACTCCCGATTCTTCTACTAAGGAAGGTGTCAAGGGAAAGCCAATCTTCAAGATAGGAGGTGATACCTACGATACCGACACGATTAAGTTTAATTTCAAGAGCAAGAAGGCTCTTATTAATAATGTATATACAGCGCAGGAAGATGGTTTCTTGCGAGGTATGAAATCGAAGCGAGATTCTTCTGGTACGGTTTATCTGAAACATGCCACCTATACCACCTGTGATGATCCGCATCCGGATTTCTATATCTCACTCTCACGTGCCAAGATGCGACCGAATAAGGATGTGGTCTTCGGACCTGCTCATCTCGTGGTGTGCGATGTGCCGGTTCCTATAGCCATACCATACGGTTTCTTCCCGTTCTCCAAGAGCTACAGCAGCGGTTTCATCATGCCGACATACGGTGATGAGAGTGCGCGCGGATTCTATCTCAGGGATGGTGGTTATTATTTTGCCATGAGTGACAAGTGGGACTTGAAACTCCTCGGAGAAATCTATACCAAGGGATCTTGGGGACTTTCGGCGGCAAGCAACTATCGCAAGCGATATAAGTATTCCGGTTCCTTCTTCTTCAGTTACCAGGATACGAAGAATGGAGACAAGGGAATGCCTGATTTCACAGAGCAGGAGAGCTTCAAGTTGCAGTGGAGTCATAGACAAGACTCAAAGGCTAATCCGTTCAGTTCGTTGTCGGCAAGTGTCAACTTTGCCACATCCAGCTATGAGCGGAATAATCTGAGTTCACTCTATAATCCTCAGACGATGACGCAGAGTACTCGAACCTCTTCCGTCAACTGGAGTACAACATTCTCCAGCATCGGTATGTCGCTCAGTTCTACTGCCAATCTTTCGCAGAATATGCGTGACTCTTCGATAGCGATGACCTTGCCAGACCTCAATATCTCTATCTCCCGATTCTATCCATTCAGAAGAAAGAAGATGGTGGGTGATGAGAAGTGGTATGAGAAAATCTCCATGAGCTATACTGGTCATATCTCCAACAGTATCAATACCAAGGAGGATAAGCTGATGCACAGTTCGCTTATCAAGGACTGGCGCAACGGATGGCAGCATCAGATACCGGTGAGTGCTTCGTTCACTCTCTTTAAATATCTCAATGTGAATCCTTCGTTCAACTTCACCGACCGTATGTATACCAATAAGGTGGAGAAATCATGGGATAGCGAAAAGCAGGTTGAGAAGAGTGATACCATCTATGGTTTCAACAATGTTTATAACTGGAACATGAGTGTAGGTCTCTCTACCAAGCTGTATGGATTCTGGATTCCTAACCGTAAGCTCTTCGGCAATAGGATTGACAGAATTCGCCACGTGCTCACTCCGACGGTCAACTTCAGTTATGCCCCTGATTTCGGTGCTAGCCGGTATGGATTCTGGGATACTTATCAGAAGACCGATGCTGACGGCAACGTATCGCTCGTAAGTTATTCACCATATCAGAATGCACTTTACGGTGTTCCGGGTAAGGGCAAGAGTGGTAACATTTCCTTCACTCTGGGTAATAACCTGGAGATGAAATGGAGAGATAAGAACGACAGTCTCAAGAAGGTGAGTCTCATTGATGCGTTCGACATCAATATGAGTTACAACACCGCAGCCAAGGTTCGCCCTTGGAGCGATATGAATATCAACCTCCGTCTCAAGTGGTGGAAGAACTACACATTCAATATGAATGCTGTCTTTGCTACATACGCATATGAACTGGATGATCAGGGTAATGTGTTTGTTGGCAACCACACAGAGTGGGGCAAGGGTCGATTCGGACGATTCCAGGGAATGTCTCAGAACTTCTCATTCACGCTGAATCCGGAAAAGTTGAAGAAACTCTTCGGTGGTGGCGATGATGATGACGATAAGGACAAGAACAGGAAGAGCGATGATGACGATGAAGGTATGGATACCGACATAGAAAGCAACGTGGATGATAATATCGAGAAGGGTAAAACGGCTGCCAAGAAGAGTGGCGGTGGTAAAGCAAAGACCGACACCGACGGTTATATGGCATTCAAGATGCCTTGGTCTTTGACCTTTGGATATGGTGTTACGATGCGTGAGGATACTCGACGAGAGAAATTCAACGAGAAGTCCATGCGCTATCCATACAAGTTTACACAGACGCTTAACATGAGTGGTAATGTTCGCTTGAGTGATGGATGGAACATCAGTTTCTCTTCCGGTTACGACTTCGAGAATTCCAAGATTAGTATGACTACAGCCAGTCTGGCTCGAGATCTCCACTGCTTCAACATGAGTTGTTCAGTAGTACTTGCGCCATATACCAGTTATAACTTCACCTTCCGATGCAATGCAGCTACATTGACGGATGCGCTGAAGTATGATAAGCGTAGTGGCTATTCTAATGCAGTAAAGTGGTATTAGTCTGAAAATAGAAATCAAATAAAAATCAAACGAGGATAACAGGTATTTGAAAAAAATGCCGGTTATTCTCGTTTTTTTATGATATATCTTTGTTATTTCAGATATTAATCGTAAATTTGTACCGGATATGGAAAATCATATTTTGGATAATTCCCAAAATAGCAATTGAAAATAATAATTGAAAATTTAAATTTATATACATCATGAACAAGAAAACCGTAACAATCTTTACCTTGGCTATGCTGGGAGCTCTTCAGTCTTCTGCACAGCAGAAGACTCCATTGTCTTACTGGTTTGACACGCCTGTCACCTTGAAGGGACAGCAAATCTGGTATGGTGGTCATCCCGAGAAATGGACAAACAAGAAACCTATCTCTGCTGGTGATACCGCCCGCAATCCGGATCCGGATTGGGAGTCTAAGTCATTGCCTATCGGTAATGGAAGTATCGGTGCCAATATCATGGGATCGGTAGAGGCTGAACGTATTACCCTGAACGAGAAGACACTCTGGCGTGGCGGTCCGAACACCAGTAAGGGCGCTGCCTACTACTGGAATGTAAACAAGAATTCTGCCCATGTGATGCAGGAAATCAGAGATGCCTTTGCTGCCAATGACTGGGAGAAGGCTTCACAGCTGACCCGCAAGAATTTCAACAGTCCTGTGCCATACGAGTCTTATGCAGAAGATCCATTCCGCTTCGGTAGCTTTACAACGATGGGTGAGGCATATATCGAAACGGGGCTGAGTACCGTAGGTATGTCTAAATATCGTCGTGCCTTATCGCTCGATTCCGCTTTGGCTACAGTTTCCTTCGTTAAGGATGGGGTGAGTTATGAGCGTGAGTATTTCATCTCTTATCCGGCAAATGTGATGGCCATCCGCTATAAGGCTTCCCGTCCGGGCAAGCAGAATCTCGTGTTCTCTTATGCACCTAATCCGGTTTCTACAGGCAAGATGGTGGCTGATGGCAAGAATGGACTGCTTTGGGATGCACGTCTCGATAACAACGATATGCAGTATGCTGTCCGCATCCGTGCCATCAGCAAGGGTGGTAGCTTGTCGAACGAAGGTGGAAAGTTGACCGTGAAGGATGCCGACGAGGTGGTATTCCTCATTTCTGCCGATACCGATTACAAGGCAAACAATAACCCTGATTACAACGACCCTAAGACCTACGTGGGCGTGGATCCGCTGGCTACTACCCAGAACTGGGTGAGCAAGGCAGAGGGCAAGGGTTATGCGCAGTTGCTCGATGAGCATTACAAGGATTACAGCCGTCTGTTCAATCGCGTGAGCCTGAATCTGAATGATGCGGCTAATGCCAACGATATGCCTATCGATGAGCGCCTGGCTAACTACCGCAAGGGTGCCAAGGATTTCTATCTGGAGCAGCTCTACTATCAGTTTGGCCGCTATCTGCTCATCGCCTCTTCGCGTCCTGGCAATATGCCTGCCAACCTGCAGGGTGTATGGCACAACAACGTGGATGGTCCTTGGCGTGTTGACTACCATAACAATATCAATCTCCAGATGAACTACTGGCCAGCCTGCACCACCAACCTGAGCGAGTGTGAGCTTCCGCTCTTCGACTTCATCCAGACACAGGTGAAGCCGGGTGAAAAGACAGCCAAGTCATATTATGGTACCCGTGGCTGGACCACATCTGTATCCAGCAATATCTTCGGTTTCACCTCTCCGCTGTCAAGCGAGGATATGTCTTGGAACTTCTCTCCATTTGCCGGTCCATGGTTGGCTACCCATCTCTGGGATTATTACGACTATACCCGCGATAAGAAGTTCCTGAGCGAGACTGCATACGATATCATCAAGGGAAGTGCCAACTTCGCAACAGATTATCTGTGGCATCGCAAGGATGGTGTTTATACAGCAGCTCCTTCCACATCTCCAGAGCACGGACCGATAGACGAGGGTGCAACCTTCGCTCATGCCGTGATTCGTGAGATTCTGCTCGATGCGGTAGAGGCTAGCAAGATTCTGGGCAGGGATGCCAAGGACCGCAAGCTGTGGGAAGATGCTCTGAAGCACATTGCTCCTTACCAGATTGGTCGCTATGGACAGTTGATGGAGTGGTCTAAGGATATTGATGATCCTAAGGATGAGCATCGCCATGTGAACCATCTCTTCGGTTTGCATCCGGGCCGCACCATTTCGCCTATCACCACTCCTGAGCTGGCGAAGGCTTCCAAGGTGGTATTGGAGCATCGTGGTGATGGTGCCACGGGATGGTCTATGGGCTGGAAGTTGAACCAGTGGGCTCGTCTGCACGATGGCAACCATGCCTACAAGCTTTATGGCAACCTGTTGAAGAATGGTACGCTGGATAATCTTTGGGATACGCATGCCCCATTCCAGATAGATGGTAACTTTGGCGGCACAGCGGGTATCACCGAGATGCTGATGCAGAGTCACATGGGCTTTATCCATCTCCTGCCAGCTCTGCCAGATGCATGGCAGAAGGGTTCCATCAAGGGTCTCCGTGCCAAGGGCAACTTCACGGTGGATATCTATTGGGACAACGGCCGCCTTACCAAGGCTGTCATTCTCTCTGGCTCCGGCGAACCTTGCCAGGTAAGATATGGAGATAAGGTGAAGAAGATGAAGACCCAGAAGGGCAAGACCTATGAGGTTAAGTTTTAATCAATAAAAAAGTGGTTGAAAAAACGGATGTGCTTTCCGTTTTTTCAACCACTTTTTTATTGATTATTCCTTGAGATGCTTCAATCTTCTCTTAGCCTCTGGATGTCCTGGATAGAGGGTGAGAGCCTTCTGGTAATTGGTAATTGCCGCTTCTTTCATTTCGGCTCTCTCACATTCCTTACCCATGATGACATATTCTGTGGCAAGGCGCTTGAGGAATTTCTCCTGTTTCTTTTTCTCTTCATCTTTCTGCTTGATTACTTCCCTCAGACGCTCGTTCTCGGCTTGCAGTTCATTCACCTTGTTGAGCTTCTTGCGGATGAAACGTTTGGCAAGAGGGTGCTCGATGTCGTAACGGCTATGGATGGCTAGGAAGAAGTTATCCAGAGCTGCTTGCATGTCTCCCTTGTCGTATGCCTTGACAGCATCATGATATTGTTTGTCTGCCTTACTCTGTGTAAGAGCCGTATGGATGGTGCTCTGGTCGTTGTAATGACGGGCAAACTGCTTGACTTCGTTGCGGACGAATATCTCGCTTTGGCGAATAGGTTCCTGCAGGCTGATTCCTTCCAGACTGGTGCAACGTGATAAGGCTACGTAGGTCTGACCGCCAGCGAAAACACCGCCGGTAAAATCTATCTTTACCTGATTGAAGGTCAGTCCCTGACTCTTATGAACAGTAATCGCCCAGGCAAGTCGGATAGGGTATTGCTCATATCTTCCAATCTCCTCTTCCTCAATCTTCTTTTCCACCTCATTGAAATGGTATCGCATGTTGCTCCAGGCAGCAGGTTCCACCATCACATCTTTTCCCTCTTCTGTGCGTACATAAATTTTGGCATTCTCGTCTTCGTCAAAGCCGATGATGGTGCCCAGCGTACCGTTTACCCATTGGTGCTCGATGTCGTTCTTGATAAAGATAATCTGAGCACCCGTTTTCAGGTAAAGCTCGATAGGGGTTGGCAGACTGCTTTCTGGGAATTCTCCTTGTATACGTCCCCGGAAGAGGCAAGGTTCGCCAGGCAAAAGCTTGAGCTGACTGTCATTGATGTAATCTACTGTATCGCGACGGGTGGACAGGGTGATGGCAAGCTTGGAGTCGCCTTCATCCAATTGGGCGCCAACACGCTGGTTTAGCAACTGCAGGTCCTGCATTCTTGCCTGACTGGTCCGGATGTTGTCGAGGATACCGATAAAGACAGGGTCGCTTTGGCGGTATACTTTCTTGAGTTCGATGCTGACCAGTTGGAACTGTTGGAAAATCTTGGCATCGAAGAAGAAACTGCTGCGGTAGAAAGGATTGAGCAGTTTGCGGTCGTCTTCTCTGACAACGGGTTCCAGCTGATAGATGTCGCCCACCAGCAGAAGCTGTTTTCCACCGAACGGTTCTCTCATGTTCCGGCAATATACTCGCAATACCTTGTCGATGAAATCGATGATGTCGGCACGTACCATACTGATCTCGTCTATGATGATGAGCTCTACTTCACGGATAATCTTGATTTTCTCAGAATTATATTTCAGTGTGTTTCGGATATTGCGCACCGAATACATACTGTCGTTGGGCAGCAATGGGTGGAAAGGTAACTTGAAGAAACTGTGCAAGGTGCTTCCACCGGCATTGATAGCTGCGATGCCTGTAGGTGCCAGGACGATATGTTTTTTCTTGGTATTGGCAGCGATATAACGTAGAAAAGTAGATTTACCCGTCCCCGCCTTTCCGGTAAGGAAAAGCGAACGACGGGTAAACTGTATGATTTGGAGTGCATTCTGCAACTCCGCATTGTCGAGATCAATCATATTATTCTATTAGAGGTCATCGAAGTTGATAGGCTGTTCTGTTGGCTTAGCCTTCTTCTTCTCTTTCTTTTCTTCTGTAGCAGCAGGAGTGGTAGTTGGGGTGGTTGTTGTAGCCTCTCCATTCGTCTTCACTGTCGGAATTTCCTTCTTAATAGGGTTTCCGTTTTCATCAAGGAGAATTTCTTCTGTGAAGGCAGTACTGTCCACCTGTGTTGTATCTACCTTTGGCTTTGGTGCATAGCTGGCACAGATATACATGTCTCTTGTGATGTCATCGTCCTTTGGCTTATCGAACTTGGCATGATATTTCTTGAATGCAGGATCAGCGAAGAGCGTCTGCAGGAAGTAACCGCAGATAGGCAATGCTGTTCTGGCACCCTGTCCCAAGGCTCCTGTTCGGAAGTGGAGGCATCGGTATTCTCCTCCAACCCAGGCACCAACTACCAGTTTAGGACTTACACACATGAACCATGCGTCAGAGTGATTATTGGTAGTACCGGTCTTACCGCCAAATTCTGTGTCACGGTAATTACCTACATAGCCCCAGAGACTCTGTGAGGTACCACCCGGTTCTCTCATACCGCCCTGCAGTAGCTGTTGCATCAGGAAGGCACTCTTGTACGGAATAACCTGTTCCTCTGTACTTGGTCCTTCATAAACCACCTTGCCGTCATGGTCAACAATCTTGGTCACCAATACAGGGTCGTGATGCTTACCGTTGTTAGAGATGGTGCTGTATGCGCAAGCCATCTCCAGCAGGTTGACATCGCTGGAACCCAAGGCGAGTGATGGAGTATCATCGAGCGGACTGTCGATACCCATCTTCTTGGCGGTTTCGATGATGCGCTTGATGCCCATTTCCTGACCCAGTCTTACGGCAATGGAGTTGATACTCTTGGCAAATGCATTCTTCAGTGGGATGCTATCGCCAGAGAATGAACCGTTGGCATTGCCAGGAGTCCAGGTTGTCATCTCGTGCTTCTTCTTATCGTATACCTGCATAGAGATATATTCATCGCGGCGCTTGTCGCAAGGAGTCAATCCCTGGTTCATGGCTTCGGTATAAACGAAGAGCTTGAAGGTAGAACCAGGCTGTCGCTCGGCTGTTACCTTGTCATACTTCCAGTGGTCGAAGTCGATGTCGCCCACCCATGCCTTCACGGCTCCCGTTTGTGGCTCCATAGCCACGAAAGCGCTGTGCATGAAGGTAGTCATATACTTGATACTATCTTCAGAAGTCATGTTGATAGTGATGCTTCCCTTGTCGTAATCGAACACTTTGACAGGGTGAACCCACTCCTTATAATAATAGGTGACAGAATCTGGGTTGTTTGGGAATTTGGCCAGCAGATTCTTATAGAAAGGCTGCTTTTCTGCGATGTCCTGGATGAAGTTTGGTATCACCTTGTGGTTCTCGTCCTGCCAAGGTTCTTCGCCCAGCCATTTTCCTTTACCTGCCTGAGTGCGGCGGATACTCCAGTGATTGTTGAAGTTCTGCTGTACCTGCTTCATCTGTTTGCGGGCAGCATCCTCGGCATACTTCTGCATGCGGGTATCGATGGTTGTATAAATCTTCAGACCGCTGGAATAGAGATCGTAACCTTCTTCCTGGCACCAGTCTTTCAGATAATTGGCTACGGCTTCGCGGAAGTACTTAGCTTGTCCGTCATAGTTCTCCTCTACCTTGAAGTCGAGTTTGATAGGAAGCTCTTTCAGCTCTTCATACTCAGCACGAGGCAGGTCGCCATGAGTCAACATATTATATAATACGGTGTTTCTGCGTACCCGGCTGTTCTCTGGATTGGTGCGCGGATTATAATAGGTAGTAGCCTTGAGCATACCTACCAGAATGGCAGCCTGATCAGTAGTCAGGTCTTTTGGATTCGTATTGAAGTAGGTCTTGGCTGCAGTCTTGATACCGTATGAATTATTTCCGAAATCTACCGTGTTGGCATACATGGTGATGATTTCTTTCTTTGAGAAAGCGGTCTCCAGCTTCACGGCAATAATCCACTCCTTGCTCTTGATGATGAGCAGTCGTAGCAAGGGCACCTTGCCCAGCAATCCGGTAGAATACTGCGAGCGTACGCGGAACATGTTCTTAGCCAACTGCTGTGTGATGGTAGAGGCACCACGGGCATCATGATGCAGGAGGGCATCTTTGGCAGCACCGAACACACCGATAGGGTCGATACCGATATGCTTGTAGAAGCGCTCATCTTCTGTATCAATCAGAGCCTTGAAGAATGCAGGATTCACCTCTTCGTATTTTACAGGTGTACGGTTCTCGTTGAAGTATTTGCCAATCAGCTTGCCATCGGCACTATATATCTCTGATGCCTCTGAAGTCTGTGGATTCAGAATGCCGGAGAAATAGCCTGGTGACTTACCGAAAAGCCACAAGAAGTTGATGTCTACTGCGCCCAGATAAATAATGAAGGCGACGATACAACTGACGAATGCGACAATGGTCTTGGTATACCAAGCCCTACCTTGATACAAACTCTTGTACCAAGCCCAGAAAGCACATAGCTTATGCCATATTCCGGCAAAGACTGTTTTGATTTTATTCATATTAACTTATCTGTTTTTATCGGTGCAAAGATACAACTTTTATTCGAAATATCATCATTCATTCAGTTTTTTATTTGTTTTGGATATCCATTAGGGGGTATAAAATGTTTCAGGAAGTTTATCAAATGTTACATTCGGGTACAAATAAACGTTTTTTTACATTTTGAACGGAAAAAAAACTCAGAATTTGCTTGCGGAAATCAAAAATATTTGTACCTTTGCCCTCAGCAAAAAACAAGCATATATACAAAAACTTAATAAAAACATAATAATTATGGTAAGCAACAACATTCCACAAGTAAAGCTCGGTATTATTGCCGTTAGCCGTGACTGTTTTCCAATCGCGCTTTCTACTCAGCGCCGTGAGAACATCGTAAAAGAGTACAAGGGTGAAATTTTCAACTGCCAGACTACAGTTGAGAACGAGAAAGATATGCTCAAGGCTTTGGGCGAAGTGAAAGAGCAGGGCTGCAACGCTTTGGTTGTATTCCTCGGTAACTTCGGTCCTGAGACTCCTGAGACTTTGATTGCAAAGAACTTCGATGGTCCTTGCATGTTTGTTGCAGCTGCAGAGGGTGACGGCGACATGATCAATGGTCGTGGTGACGCTTACTGCGGTATGCTCAACTGCTCTTACAACCTCGGCATGCGCCACCTGAAGGGTTACATCCCTGAGTATCCTGTAGGCACAGCTGCAGAAGTAGCCAAGATGATTCAAGACTTCGTACCAGTAGCTCGCGTCATCCTCGGTTTGAAGGGCTTGAAGATTATCACTTTCGGTCCACGTCCTCAGGACTTCTTCGCCTGCAACGCTCCTATCAAGGGCTTGTATGAATTGGGTGTAGAGATTGAGGAGAATTCAGAGCTCGACCTCCTCGTAGCTTACAAGGAGCACGAGAACGACCCACGTATCGACGAGGTTTGCGCTGATATGGCTAAGGAGATGGGCGAAGGATGCTACTATCCTGATCTCAGCCGCAGAATGGCACAGTTTGAGTTGACATTGC
>ERZ1026888.1168-NODE-1168-length-12064-cov-10.162795_pt1 | contig 12064 bp, 10 predicted proteins | sample MGYA00380174_ERZ1026888 | MGnify/ENA primary metagenome ERZ1026888 (study PRJEB33269, sample SAMEA4719810) | human gut metagenome | biome: human-associated habitat; feature: organic feature; material: feces | place: Cameroon | collected 2013-10 ...
TTTATGTTTGGTTAGTCATAGTAAGTTATGGTTAGTTATAAGGCTCTAAATACAGCGACAAAAAACGTTTTTCGTTTTTGCCGTTCCGAGATCCGCTTTTGCCAGTATTATATAAAAAAGACAAGAGGTTGAACCGCGGAATCCTCAGGTCCAACCTCTTGCCGGTATTTTTTTCAGTCTGTTGTCCCGTAGTGGGGAGTCAGTATTATTTCACCTGGATTACGAGATACTTGCTTGTGCTCCAGAAGATGTCAGGGTTCGTGATGCGCAAAACATACTGGTCTTTGGCATCTGTGGTGAGCGAGTAGCTGCTTGATGGGTGCATGGTGAGGATCTTTGCCGATTTGGAATACAGTTTGATTTCCTTCTCCACGCGGATATCTATCTTGGTGAAGTAGCTCTTGTTGAAGTTGCCCTGCAGCACCTTGCCCTTCACGAGGATGTTCTGCGCCTTGAGTTCCTTCTTCGTACCGAAGGCAAACCATGCCGTGTTGAGCTGCTTGTCCTGCGAATTGATGGTCTGGGTCTTCTGTTCGCTCTCCGTCTTGAGATCGCTCATGTTCGTGTTCAGGTCGCTGATGGTCTGGTCAAGCTCGGCGATGTGTATGTCTTTGGCGGCAAGTTCGGCACGCAGCTGCTTCAGCTGTTCGTCCTTTTCCTCCATCTGCTTTATGAGATTGTCAACGGTGCGCTTCAGTTCGCTGCTCTTGAAAGAGCTCTCTCTCATCTGCTGCTGCAGTTTGGCGATGAGTTCGCGGTTCTGCTGCATGCGCTGCTGTATGAACTGGATGTTTTCTTTTATCTGCTCCTGCTTGTTCTGTCCCTCGCCCTCTTTGGCTATGGTGACACGCTCTTCAGCCTTGTTGATGGCGCGGAATCCCTCTTCCACGTCGTTGAGCATTCCCACCATGTCGTTTATCTCCTGGTCGCGCTGGGCGATGATTTTCTGAAGTGAGTCGTTCTGTACTATGTTAGACAGATCGCCCGTTGCCTTCTCGTTCTTGCAGGCAACTATCGTCGCCAGGCAGAACACGATAAATAGAATCTTTTTCATGAGTATCTTATTTTCCGTTCTTTTACTTTTCTTGTTGTTAAGCTCTCTTTCTAAAGTTATATTGGGGTTACCTTTTTATTCTCCTTGTTCTTCGTCTTCGGCAGGGGCAGGTCGGTTGCCTCTCCTTTCCTTCTTCTGCCTGTTCTCCTTCTTGTCCTTCTTCTCCTCCGGCCTTCCGGCGAGCACGATTACGAATTCGCCCTTCGGCGGAATCTCCTCGAAATGGGCTATCACCTCGTCGAGGGTGCCTCTGACGCTCTCTTCGTGTATCTTCGATATCTCGCGGCAGGCGCTCACCTGTCGGTCGCCGCCGAAATATTCGGCAAACTGCTTGAGCGTCTTCACCACACGGTATGGCGACTCATAGAAAATCATCGTGCGCGACTCCTCGGTGAGGCTCTCCAGACGAGTGGCTCGTCCCTTCTTCTGAGGCAGGAAACCCTCGAAGCAGAAACGGTCGCAAGGAAGTCCCGATGCCACTATCGCCGGCACGAATGCCGTTGCGCCAGGCAGACACTGCACCGTGATGCCGGCAGCCACAGCCTCTCTGGCGAGATAGAAGCCAGGGTCGCTGATGCCGGGAGTGCCGGCGTCGCTGATGAGAGCCACAGTCTGTCCACCCTTCAACCGCTCTACGATGCCGGCAGATGTGCCGTGTTCGTTGAACTTGTGGTGTGCCATAAGCTGGTTCTTTATCTCAAAATGCTTCAGCAGGATGCCCGATGTGCGGGTATCCTCGGCAAGCACCAGGTCGGCCTCCTTCAGGATGCGGATGGCGCGAAGCGTCATGTCCTCCATATTGCCGACAGGCGTCGGCACGATATACAATGTTCCCATATGAGCCACAAATATAAGGATATTAATCAGGAGGAGCAAAAAAACTGATAGTTTCTTTGCAATTTTTAAAACGTCTTTGTACTTTTGTGCTCAAATGAACAATAATTTAGCAGGGGAGACACACCGTCCCGGAAGGATAGAAGTGGTGTGCGGCTCTATGTTTTCCGGAAAGACAGAGGAGCTGATAAGGAGAATGAAAAGGGCCAAGTTTGCCAAGCAGAAAGTGGAGATTTTCAAGCCGTCGCTCGACACCCGCTATTCCGATGTGGATGTGGTGAGCCATGACCAGCATTCGATACCGAGCACACCGATAGACTCATCGTCTACCATCGCCTTGCTCTCGTCGGACATTGATGTGGTGGGTATCGACGAGGCACAGTTTCTCGACGATGGAGTGGTGGACGTGTGCAACGACCTTGCCAACCGTGGCGTGAGAGTCATCGTGGCAGGGCTCGACATGGACTTCCAGGGCAAACCTTTCGGTCCGATGCCCGCCCTTTGTGCCATTGCCGACGAGGTGACAAAGGTGCATGCCATCTGTGTGAAATGCGGAGCGTTGGCATATATCAGCCATCGGCTCGTGGCAAACGACAAGCGTGTGCTCCTGGGCGAGCAGATGGAATATGAACCATTGTGCAGGGAGTGTTACCAGCGCATCGTGAATGACGACGAGCTGCAGGGACGCTGATTTTGGGCAGGACGCATGGTGGTGTCGGGCCAGTTGCATAAATAAGGTGTAGCTCGCCGGATATAAAACAATGGTGTGACTTGTAATAATAAAAAAAGTATAGAAGCTTATGTTGGAGAAAGAGATTACTTTCGACCGCTTTGTGCGAATACTCGGTATCGTGCTTCTTGTGGGCGGCGTGTTGTATACGATGAATTTCCTGAGCAGCGTGCTCCTGCCATTCTTCGTGGCTTGGCTGCTGGCATATCTGATGTATCCGATAGTGAAGTTCGTGCAGTATAAGCTGCATGTGCCCACCCGAGCTCTGTCCATTATCGTGGCGCTGGTGTTCGTGCTTGCCGTTATCGGTGGAGTGTTCTATCTCATCATTCCGCCGATGATAGACCAGTTTGAGAAACTCGGCGACATCGTGATGCAATATGTCAAGCAGGGTACCAACGGCGAGAGTTTCCAGGCTGTGGTGCAGCAGTGGTTGCATGACAACAGACAGGCGATAGAACAGGTGTTCAAACGCAAAGACGTGTCAGACGCAATCAAGTCGGCGATGCCGAAACTCTTCAGCGTGCTCGGTCAGACGGCAAACGTGATATTGAGCATCGTGGCGTCGCTGATAACGCTGCTCTATATGTTCTTCATCCTGCTCGACTATGAGTACCTCTCATCGAGCTGGATAAAGATATTCCCCAAGAAGGTGCGCCCGTTCTGGCAGTCGCTGATGAAAGACGTGGAGCGCGAGCTGAACAGCTATATCCGTGGACAGTCGCTCGTGGCGCTGATAATGGGAATACTCTTCTGCATAGGTTTCACGATAATCGACTTCCCGATGGCTATCGGTCTGGGAATACTGATAGGCATCATGGACCTCGTGCCATATCTGCATACCTTCGCCCTGATTCCAACGGCATTCCTCGCCTTGCTCAAGGCTGCCGACACAGGACAGAACTTCTGGGTGATACTGGCGAGTGCCGTGGCGGTGTTCTGCATCGTGCAGGTGATAATAGACATGGTGGTGACGCCGAAGGTGATGGGAAAGGCGATGGGACTGAATCCCGCCATCCTGCTTCTTGCCCTCTCTGTGTGGGGCACGCTGCTCGGATTCATCGGACTTATCATAGCCCTGCCGCTGACAACGATATTGATAGCCTACTATCAGCGATATGTCACAAAAGACAAGGCGGCAGAACATGCCGCTGACTCACCGGAAGTAGCTGATGCCCCCGGCAGTTCAACTCAAGCTCAATAACTCAAGTTCAATAACCCCGTAAAAATCTATTCAAGCCATAATGGCTGATAGAATAAACAAAACGGTCATTAGGATTTGCCTAATGACCGTTTTGTTGTTGCTATGACATCTTGCGATTATCAAGCGAATATCAAGGTATATCCCATATACACCAGATGGGCGCAGATGGCTGCCACAATACCGCCGATGGTGTGGGCGATGATAGCCTTTGGAGTCAAGTCGCGATAGCCCAGAGAGTCGAGCATCGCAGTGTGGGTGCTCAAGAATCCGCTCCAGCACATACCGATTGCCGTGAATACCGCAATGGCGTTGCCGTCTACCCATCCGTGCTCAATGAAACCTGGCACCAGGCTCAATGCAGCGCCTACAGCTCCGAGAGCGGTGATAGGGAATGCCACGAGATGTGGGTCGTTGAATCCGAAGAGCCATTCAAACACGAAGTTTATCTTATAGGCAAGGGCTGGAAGCAGTTCCACACCCTGATATGCCGAACCGTCGTATCCGTTGGCACCTTCGCCGAAGGTGAACATCATCACGAACGTAGAGATGATGAGCACACCGGGGATGATGGCAATACCCACATCCACTCCGCTTCGTCCACCGTCGAGCAGACCGTCGAGCAGACGGATGAATACAGACTTCTTCGGCTTGTCGCTCTCTTCGGCAGTCATTTCCTCCTCTTCTATTTCAACGGCATTCTCATGGGCATACTGAGGGAAAGCCTTCAGTATGAAACGCTGCATGAGACGGGTGGAGCAGACGCATCCGCAGCAGGCTCCGAAGAGACCGATGAACGGTGCAGCATAGAATCCGCTGCCCACCATGAACACCATCACCAGAAGACCCATACCGAATGCCGTTCCAAAGTTGGTGAGGGAAATATACTGGTATTTCTTGAAGAACGAGGCGAATCTCTTGTCGTTGGCAAGCGATATGATAGCGGGGTTGTCTGAGAGGAACGTCATTACGGCTCCCAGCGATGACACACCGGGGAGATTGAACACCGGTTTCATCAGCGGGCGCAATAGCTTCTCAAGCAGGCTCACCACGCCGAACTCCACGAATACCCTGCCTAAGGCTCCCGTTATCACGCAGATGCTCATGAGATAGAACACAGTGTTGATCAGCAGGTCGTGGGCGGTCTTCATTATAGTGTTGAGCATGTTGGGAACTCCCATCACATAGCCCAGATATCCGAACAGCGCCACTACGATGAGGACGCACAAGCAGCCATTTGGCAGCAGACTTCTTTTCTTGGTCTTGTTTTCCATATTCCTTTTTGTTGATGTCTTAGGTATTGGATTTATTCTGAATAGGTTTTTTGGTTTTTTTTGTCGTCCGGGCATTACACCATCTGTCATTGTTGACAGATGCGCTGTTGCCATGACATTATCAATAACCCATTTTGAACAGGTCAAGCTTTGCCGATACGCCAGCCTGAATAGTCAGTCTGTCGTTGAGCATCGTGCCGTCAGGGTTTGTGTTCTTTCCGCTGGTGTGTGCCACACCGAGGTTCACTCTGAAGTTCTTCTTGTTCTTTACAGGGAAGAACTCCAGACCGCCGCTCACCGTGGTCAGCTCCGAGCCAGCCATCACGTATTTGTCGGCATCGGTGTCAGTCTTGTTCACGTCGTATGTCACCTTGCCGTAGATGTTCAGCATGGGAATCACACCGTATACCAGGTTTGCCATCACAGAGCAGTCTTTGAAGAAATATGTCTGATGGCTGGCAGCACGGTTCATCAAATCCAGTTCCAGCGTCACCGGTCCCATGTTGAATCGGTTGCCCAATGCTATGTATGAAATGAATTTGCTCGGTTCGTATTCCATCATGTTGAGAGAATAGGTGGTGCTCCAGATGCCGTGAGTGCCGGTCCAATAGAGGTTGTAGGCAAACATGTCGTGTCTGTCGGCGGTGGCAAAAGAGCTCTCGCAGAACTGTGCGAAGAAGGTGTCTTTGCCACTGTTAGAGGTGTAGGCACCGTTTACACCGAATTTGAAGCAAGTCACGTTGTTCCAGAATTCAGATGCCGTATAGACGTCGATAGGAGCTTTCTCATATTCGTATCCACCTATCCATACTATCTCCTTACCGGCAGAAACTCCCCAGTTCTTGTTCGCCTGGTAGGTTACATACATCCAGTCTGTTGCCTGGAAAATGTCGTTTCTTTCGATTTTCTTGTTCAGTCGCTGTCTGAAGGCGAAAGAAACCTTTTCGTTGATTTGTCCGTCAACGAAGACGTTCAGCTGGTCACCTTTGAATCCAGAGTGGTCATGCCTCAGTTCGCCGCCAACCCTGTCGTTGTAGAAGCCCACCTTTGTCTCGGCTCCGATTTTCAGTTTCGGTGCAGTTTCCTGCGCCTGTGTCGGCAATGCGCATAGGGCAGCGATTGCCAATAAAGGAAAATGTCTCATATTAAATTTATAGTTTTATCATGGTGTGTTTCCCGCAAGAAAATATTGTGTTCCTGTCACAAGAACATTGTATTTTCCTTCTAAGAATATTGTGTCTTTCTCGTAAGAAAATTGTGTTTCTCCCGTATGAAGTTGCAAATGTATAATAAAAGGAAAAATATTCCAAACGATATAGCAAGAAAATACGTCAGAATAAAAAAATCATTAAAATATTTGGTTGTTTGACAGAAAAGTCATACCTTTGCACTCGCTTTTGATAATAAAGCAAATACGGAGATCCGCTAGCTCAGTTGGTAGAGCACAACACTTTTAATGTTGGGGTCTTGGGTTCGAACCCCAAGCGGATCACACAAAGGGAGGTCTTCGAAGCCTCCTTTTTTTGTGCCCTGCAGTATCGTAGTATTTGTAGTATCATAGTTTTTTTATTTGTAGCATCATGATGTCTTGTGATGCTGATGAAAGAAGGAAGACACATGGAAACAACAAGAGATATTAATGTTTCGGTTGCAGGCAACGACAGCAACAGGCCGGCAAACGGGAAAGAGTATATGGAAAAAGAAAACAGAATAATCATGCTCGGCACGGGTAGTGCCACGGTGACTCGCTGCTACAACACCTGTTTTGTGGTGGAGTCGGGGAGCGACAGACTGATGGTTGATGCCGGTGGCGGAAACGGTATCCTGGGCCAGTTGCCCAAGGCTGGAGTCGCCATCGATGATATCCATCACCTCTTCGTTACACATGCCCATACCGACCACGTGCTCGGAGTGGTATGGGTGGTGAGAGTGATAATGCAGCATGTGCTTGAAAAGCGCTACGACGGGGTGCTCCACGTGTATGGCAACGACAAGGTGGTGGATGTGATAACCGCCATCTGCGGAATGACCCTGCACAAGAAATACAACGCTCTCATCGGTTCGGAGATATTGTTCCACCGCCTTGCCGACGGAGACGGATTCCAAGTGGGCACGATGGATGTGAAATGTTTCGACATCCACTCCAAGAAGGAACCGCAATATGGATTCTCCCTGCGCTTCGGCAATGGCGAAAGACTGGTGTGTATGGGCGACGAACCTTGTTCGGAGCAGACGCTGCAACACGCCGTCGGTGCTGACTGGATGATGTGTGAGGCTTTCTGTCTGTATGCCGACAGGGAGCGCTTCCGTCCATACGAGAAATTCCACAGTACCGCACTCGATGCCGGAACAATGGCAGAGAAGACCGGTGTCAGGAATCTTATTGTATATCACACCGAAGACACCGACCTCGCTCATCGTAAGGAACGCTATACCGAAGAAGTGAAAGAGAATTTCTCTGGCAACGTGTTTGTTCCCGACGATCTTGAAGTGATAAAGCTCTAAAGTATTGTCTTTTACGACATGAAGGATTGATTTACGATATAGATTATATATTTACGACATGCCCCGCCGCGACATAGAGATTGTCATGGCGGGGCATGTTATTTTTGCATTGGAGGATATTCAGAAAGAGTCGTCGGGATGCCGTTACAGGAAGGCTATCGTAAGTCCTGCCATCACGATGCTGACCATCGACATCAGTTTGATGAGGATGTTGAGCGACGGACCGGAAGTGTCTTTGAATGGGTCACCCACGGTGTCGCCAACGATGGTGGACTTATGGTTCTCGCTGCCTTTGCCGCCGAAGTTTCCTTCCTCGATCATCTTCTTGGCATTGTCCCATGCTCCGCCCGAATTCGACATGAACACGGCGAGAGTGAAACCGGCTGCCAGTCCGCCGGTCAGCAATCCGAGCACGCCGGCAACTCCCAATACCAAGCCAACCACTATCGGTATCACTATGGCGAGCAGCGACGGGATTATCATCTCCCGCTGTGCGCTCCTCGTGCTTATCTCCACGCAGCGTCCGTAGTCTGGCGTTGCCTTGCCTTCAAGTATTCCCTTTATCTCGCGGAACTGTCGGCGCACCTCCTGTACCATCGATTCTGCAGCACGTCCCACGGCACCCATCGTGAGTCCGCAGAAGAGGAATGCCGCCATGGCTCCGAGAAATGCTCCCACGAGCACCTTCGGGTTGATGAGGTTCACCTGGAAGAAGTTTATGAAGTCTATCGTAGAAGCGTTAGTAGGGTCAAAGATGTTTCCTGCCGCATCCACATATTGCTTGCCGCCCTCGAAGGCTCTCACCATGGCAATCTTTATCTCCTCTATATAGGAGGCAAGCAATGCAAGTGCCGTTAGCGCCGCCGAACCGATGGCGAATCCCTTTCCCGTTGCCGCTGTGGTGTTGCCAAGAGCGTCGAGAGCGTCGGTGCGCTCACGCACAGCCTCGCCCAGTCCGCTCATCTCGGCGTTGCCGCCGGCATTGTCGGCGATAGGTCCATAGGCATCGGTAGCCAATGTGATGCCGAGTGTGGAGAGCATTCCCACGGCAGCGATGCCGATGCCATAGAGACCGGTGCTGAGACTCTTGGCTGATAGCGACATGTCGAAACCGTTGGCACACAGGTAGCTGAGCATGATAGCCACGGAGATGGTCACCACTGGCACCATCGTTGATATCATTCCCGTGCCGATGCCCTTGATGATTACCGTGGCAGGTCCTGTCTGCGATGCCTCTGCAATCTTCTGTGTAGGCTTGTAGCTCTGTGATGTGTAATATTCTGTAGCCTGTCCGATGATTACTCCCGCAGCCAGACCGCTGATTACCGAGAACGACAGTCCGAGCCAGTTTTCTATTCCCAGCAGATAGAGGATGAAGAATGTGGCGATGGCAATGAGCACGGCACTGACGTTAGTGCCGAGACCGAGCGAATGAAGCAGGTCTTTCATCGATGCGCCCTCTTTGGTGCGCACCAGGAAGATTCCGATGAGCGAGAGGAAGATGCCTATCGCCGCAATTATCATCGGAGCTATGACAGCCTTCAGCTGCATGTCACCGTTCATGGCGAATGCCGTGGCGCCGAGAGCAGCAGTGGAGAGTATAGATCCGCAATAGCTCTCATACAGGTCGGCTCCCATTCCAGCCACGTCGCCCACGTTGTCGCCCACGTTGTCGGCGATGGTGGCAGGGTTGCGGGGGTCATCCTCCGGTATGTTGGCTTCCACTTTTCCCACGAGGTCGGCTCCCACGTCGGCTGCCTTGGTGTAAATTCCGCCGCCCACACGTGCGAAGAGCGCCTGTGTTGAGGCTCCCATTCCGAATGTGAGCATTGTGGTGGTAATGGTTATCAGGGCAGTCTTCTCATCGGCATATACAGCGTTGAGGACCAGAAACCAGATGGCGATGTCGAGGAGTCCGAGGCCCACGACTACGAGTCCCATCACGGCGCCGCTGCGGAATGCAGTCTTCAGTCCCTTGTCCAGTCCTGTGCGTGCTCCGTTGGCTGTGCGTGCAGAGGCGTATGTGGCGGTCTTCATGCCGAAGAATCCGGAGAGTCCGGAGAACAGTCCGCCGGTAAGGAATGCGAACGGCACCCATGGGTTCTGCACTTCAAGCACGTATGCCATGAATGAGAATATTATGGCAAGCACTATGAATACTATGCCCACCACCTTGTATTGCTGTTTGAGATATGCCATCGCACCCTTTCTCACGTGTGCTGCAATCTCCTTCATACGGTCGGTTCCCTCTTCCTCTTTCATCATGGTGCGGAAGAAATACCATGCCATTCCCAATGCCACGATGCTTGCTACGGGAATCAGCCAGAAAACTAATGGAATGTTGTTCATAAGTATTTGATATTTAAGTTTGACTGCTTAAAAAATCAAAACCCAAGCAAGCCCTGAAGACTGATTTGGGTTTATGGTTGCAAATATATGAAAATATCAAATAAGTTGAACTTCTGAATTACTTTTTTCTCTGTTTTCTCTTTGATTGATGTCACTTTTGTATCTTTTGCAATATCTTGATTGCATTTAGACGGTATTTTTATGACGTCAGACCGTTTGGTGTTTATTGATGATTGCATATAACTGAACTTCCCTTTGTGATTGCCTTGTCATGTCTGGTAATCACAAAGGGAAGTCTGTTCATGATATTTGTTCGTTTCCGTTTATTCAAAGTAGAATGTCAGGGCGATGATTTTGCTCCGGCATTCTTTCACTGAATTTGCATACATGAAGCGGTCTGCCATGCTCGGGTCTTTGAACCGTTTCGGGTGGTCGGTGTCGAGACAGTTGGTCAGTCCGTAGCAGAATTTCAGTTCAGGTCGCAGCTTGAAGAAGGGCAGGTAGAGATCGCAGCCCAGTCCCACTTCCAGAAACACGTCGTAGCGTTTCAGCTTGATATAGTCGCTGTCGCTGCCCGAGAGGTTCAGCATAGGGTTCACGCCCGCCATGAGATAAGGGCGGTGGTTGTTGAAGCGTGGTGCGCTGAAGATGAGGTCCATGGCAGAAGAGATATAGATGGTCTTCAGCTCCAGGTTCTGCGTCACGTTCTTTCCTTCGCCGGTCTTGTCGGTGAGGTTCATGAATTTGATGTTCCTTGTTCCGAAATACATTGCCGGAGCGAGTCGGAAGGCGAAGTGAGTGCCAAGGCGCAGTTCGCCGAGCACGCCCACGGTGAATCCGGCGTCCCACTTGTCCTGGTCGGTGGTGATTATCTTCTCCACCGTGCCGTCTTCGGTAGTTATCGTCTGTGGTCCCATGCCCACGAACTCCAGGTCCTGCAGGTGTGTTCCCACCATCACACCGAAGTGGAACGGTCGCAAATCGGTATACGGACGATTCTGCACCTGTGTGTCTTGCGCTTTCATAGCCGTGCAGCCCATCAGCAAGGCGAACAGAATCAGTATATGTCTTGTAATTGTCTTCATCGGTTATCGTTTTTATTTATTGATAACGTAGAATTCGGCGTCTTATTGCATTTCAGGAGGCATCAATGTTGGGTTATGGCTTAAAATTACTTTATATGCCATAATCCTGTTCCTTACTGATTTTTTCATTTCCTGATTTCTCTCTTCTTCTTTGCAATACCCACAAATGATTATCGCCCTGGTTCATTATATACTTAATAATATGTGAAACAGGAGTTGAGGAACGTCGAAACTGATATTTTTTACTCGAAAGCAAAAAAAAACGTACCAAATATTAGGTATTTAAAATAAAATATCTAACTTTGCATCGTACAAGAAAAATAGTACAAGAACATTATTAACTTTAAAATATAAATAATTATGGCTTACGTAATTGGTGACGATTGTATCGCATGCGGTACATGTATTGACGAGTGCCCAGTAGGTGCTATCTCTGAGGGCGACAAGTATTCTATCGACGCAGATGCATGCACAGAGTGCGGTACATGTGCTTCTGTTTGCCCATCTGAGGCTATCAGCCTTGGTGAGTAATACGGAGTTCCTTTAGAACTTATGGGATGACAATCTCATATATTATTAAGTTTTAGAAAATCAGAGCTTTCCTTCGGGGAGGCTCTTTTTTTTATTGCTTTTACTGTTCATTCCTCTTTGGAATGATATATACTTTACATATATCCGATTCCTTTTCCACCAATATCATATAGGCACATAAACTGGTCACCTGTCGTATTGTTGTAATACGTAGCTTTACACCACTTGTCTATTCATTTTGCACCTATACTTCGACTTGTGTAGTCTTTTGTTGTAGCGTATCGCTATGCTGGTGTATATGGTTTTTCCTCAGAAATAGTGTCATAGTATCATTCCGGACTCTAATGAATGCCCTAAAATACTGTAGGCCAACGACTTGGATCAATGATACTTTTCTGAATGTTTTACAGAAAAGTATCATTGAAGTATCATAAAAGTATCATGCCTTGTAAGCGTATCCGCGATGCTAGTGTATACAGTCAAAAAAAATATCGCCCAAGT
>ERZ1026888.1176-NODE-1176-length-11987-cov-28.816460_pt1 | contig 11987 bp, 9 predicted proteins | sample MGYA00380174_ERZ1026888 | MGnify/ENA primary metagenome ERZ1026888 (study PRJEB33269, sample SAMEA4719810) | human gut metagenome | biome: human-associated habitat; feature: organic feature; material: feces | place: Cameroon | collected 2013-10 ...
AGACGTCCAGTTTGGAGGAAGGCTCTCATTATGGGCGCATCACGCAGCCTGTGGTCAACTTCCTGTTGGCTAAACTGGCGCTGAATGCTGAAATCTATATGTACAATGATTGGACGCAGGGTTACAGGAAGCGTCCGAAGGGTAGGGACCTGGAATTTATGGTGCGTACTGCCGATGGCGCTTCGCTCATTACGGGCGGCAAGGCGAGTGAGAACCGCAGCAAGATATTGAATGCATGGGAAACCTGTATCTTCTATTGTAACAGACTGGCTGATGAGGGCTGCAGTTTAGAGGAGGATGAAATCTTCAACAGTTCTGCACGTTATCAGATGCCGGATGATGCGCTGGTGATGGATGAGGCTGATTCTGTTCAGCATTCCCGACCAGCCAGACCTCTTTTCCGTTTCCGTTATGCCGATGCGTTGCTGATGAAGGCTGAGGCGATGGAGCGCAACGATGGAGATGGCAGGGCTGAGTATAATATGGTTCGTGCGCATGCCGGTTTGCCTGCGCGCAGGTCATCGCTTGCCAATATTCTGGAAGACCGTCAGGTTGTGCTGGCGGGTGAGACGGGGCATCGTCAGGACCTCATCCGTTTCGGCAAGTTCCTCAAGTCCTCTCATCTTCGCCGTTCTGTTCAGTCCGCTCTTACGTCCTGTTCCATCGTCTTCCCGATACCTCAGCGAAGTCTAGCCTTCAATGGCAAGTTGGTTCAGAACAAAGGATATGAGGCTATGGAATAGCCAAAAACTCTTCACTCTTCACCCGACAGCTCGAATCCCCTTTATATAAAGGTGTTGCGGAGGGTGAAGAGTTTTTTGTAACTCTTCACCTCTCTTCACCCACTCTTCACCTCTCGAACCCCCTTTATATAAAGGCATTCCCAGCGATTGGGTGAAGAGTGAAGAGTAAAATCAATTTTTCTTCTTCTTTTCTGATATCAGCCGTAACCGGTGTGATATTTCGGTTATTGAAAAACCTGACAAACGCATTTTCATTCGCTGTTTGGCTCAGACAGCCCACTGTTCTGCCTATCGCTAGTCTGCTGTTCTTGTTTCGCCCGTCCCCTGTTTCCGTTTCGCAGCGCATCCGTTAGGCGTAATAAGAAACGCAATTCCGCTAGGCGTTCCTGCGGATTTGCAATCCGCAGACAAAAAAGGCTCGACCTCTTAAATGCGGATTTGCAATCCACCTCAAGCGAGGATACATTTAAATAAAACCATTTTTTTTCTTTTTAAAAATCACTTTTTTCCTTTTCCCATCCTCATTTCAAAATAAAATTTGTACTTTTGCATACGTTTTAACGTATTAACGATCATCTTGGCAGATGCCAAATACAAAATAAGAACGAAATGGATACATTATATTTACTGCAGTTCGCCTGTTTCCTATTTATGCTCGTCAATATCCTCATCCTGGGTATTACCCGACTGCACATGAAGTGGATGAACCGGCGATATGAAGTGTCACGATGGCTGATTGTCGGAGCCATGGTAGGACTGGCTTTGCAATATCTCATGCAGATGCTCCTGGGCTTCCGGGCGCAAGGCGATGCTGTGGGAGCCGTTTTCAACATGCTGGCATATCCCCCTTGCTTCTCGCTCATCGCTATCGGCATTTACAATATCGAGGCAACGCATGCCAACCGCCGGAAGATGAACATCGTCTGCACCAGCATCTATGCCGCCATATTGGCTGCCTTCAGCATCGGCTATATCCAGAGCGGAAACTTCCATATCGGCAGCTGGATTTATGTAATGATAGTCCTGTTCGGCATCAACGTAGCCTATTGCATCTATATGGTAATGGTGGAAATCAAAAAGCGTAGGATGATGCTGGAGATGATGGCAGGTTATGATATCCTGCCTTACGTGAGATATGCGCGAGCCAGTGTATTCGTCCTTTTTCTGCCTGCTATAGCCATGCCTTTTGCAGTTCTTTCCACCCAGTCTCTATATGTTATCGGACCTCTGGGACTGCTTGCTGTCTTTTTCTTCACGCTCAGTTTTATGGCTTTGGGCTATAATTATGTACCTTCCGAAGAACTTCTGGATAAGGAGGTAGAAGAGGAGGCTGCCATGGAAAGCGTGGGAGATGATGCCGTTTTAGAACTACAGGAAGAAGAAGTTGCTGATAACAAAGAAACTTTACAATTGAGTTTCGCTGAAAGACGCCAGGAAATCATCCGAGAGAAGCTGGAAGCCTGGTGCGCCAACGGAGGGTACAGGGATACAATATTGAATATGGTTACCTTGTCACGCTCGTTGGATATCCCTAAGCCGGAGCTTTCCAAATACTTCTCGGGTCTCAATACCACCTTCCGTTTCTGGCTTGCCGAGGTACGTTTTGAGGCTGCCAAAAAGATGATTTTGGAGAAGCCAAACTATAGCAATGATATGATTTCTGCCGAGTGCGGCTTCTCTTCCCGCTCCAATCTCTACCGTATGTTCAAAGAGAAAGAAGGCTGTTCTCCTACGGCTTGGAGAGAGAAAAACTGTTAAAGAATGTATAATAGGTGTCCATTTGCCCACCAAATGGACACCTATTTTGTAGCAACTGGACACCTAGTGGGGGCAACTGGACACCTTGTTTCAAAAAAAAACACTATATTTGCACCATGAAAAGTATAATAGATTCATTTGCCAAAGAAGAACAGGCTATCCTGATAGTAGCTTTGTTTCTCCTCATTTATGTTGGCACCATGATTAATGTCATGGTGAGGGAATATAGGACCTATCTTGATGATTACCCGATGTATCATTTCAGCCTGGGTGATTTCATCAGGAGAGGGCGTTTCTATATCTGCCTCATCCTCGGCGTAGTGTTCATCACGTTCGTGGGTCTGGTAGTCAGTCTGATGGCAATCAGTATTCAGTAATTTCTTGATAAAATATAATAACAAAAATAGTATTAATTTATGAAACATTTTTCAAATCAATCCTATGGGTCGCAAGTCGGCCGTATGTACAATGGGGGGGGCGATAATCCGTAGATTTGCTCTGTTCCCTTTGATGTTGCTCATGTTGTTGCTTCTGCCAGCTGGCATGGTTGCGCAGACAGAAGCTTCCAGTTCTAAGTATATAGCAACGTATGATTCCGACACCGAAACCTTGACTTTCGAGAAATATGAGGGTGAAAGCCTTCCTGAAAATAGTGCTTGGGTGGTAGATAAAAAGAAAGTGTCTGCTATTATAGGAAATGTTACTATCAAGCACATTGTTTTCGATAAGAGCTTTAGCACATACACTCCTACATCGTTGTACTGTTTCTTTGAGAATCTCAAAAAACTGGAAACAATTACAGGTCTGGAATACCTGAATACAGCGAAGGTGACGAATATGAGTTCTATGTTCTCTAGCTGCTCATCTCTCGCCTCGCTAGATGTTACTCATTTCAATACAGCGAATGTGACGAATATGCGCAACATGTTCTCTGGCTGCTCCTCTCTCACCTCGCTAGATGTTACTCATTTCAATACCGCGAAGGTGACGGATATGAGCTACATGTTCTCTAGCTGTTCATCTCTCACCTCGCTAGATGTTACTTATTTCAATACAGCGAAGGTGACGAATATGAGTTCTATGTTCTCTAGCTGCTCCTCTCTCACCTCGCTAGATGTTACTTATTTCAATACTGCGAAGGTGACGAATATGTACAGAATGTTCAAATCCTGCGGTCTCACCTCGCTCGACCTCTCTAACTTCAATACTGCGAAAGTAACGAATATGGAATTAATGTTCAGTGGCTGTTCCAACTTGAAGACTATCTATGCGTCAGACAAATTCATTACTGCTGCTGTGACAAAAAGTGAAAACATGTTTTCATATTGTGGCTCTCTCTCCGGTGACATCGATTGGACATCAGATAAAGCAACCGATAAGACCTATGCCAAGACAGGCGGCGGATACTTCCGTGACAAGGCTTATGATAACCGCCCTTGGGTGAAATATGCTGACGGCACGCTGACATTCCGTTGTGGATACAAGAAGACTTTGGGCGAAAATGAGTATGCACTCAATAGTGGCGAGGAGAAGCCAGCATGGGAAACTAACAAAAAAAACATTTCCCAAGTTGTATTCGAAGCCTCGTTTGCCAATGCAAGACCTACGAGTTGTTATGCGTGGTTCCAGAATTTCATTAAACTGAAGCAAATAGAAGGCATAGAGAATCTTAATACCGAGAATGTGACGAATATGAAATTTATGTTCAAAGGCTGCTCTTCACTCACCTCGCTTGATGTTACACATTTCAATACTGGGAATGTGACGAGTATGAGCGGTATGTTCGATGGCTGCTCAGGTCTCATCTCGCTTGATGTTACTAATTTCAATACCGCTAATGTGACGGATATGAGCAAAATGTTCTTTTGCTGCTATAAGTTGAAGAAAATTTACGTATCAGACAAGTTTGTCACTGATGATGTGATATCCAGCGAATACATGTTTATGCGTTGTCTCTCTCTCTCCGGTGACATAAATTGGAATTCAGTTAAAGTAAGCGATAAGACTTATGCCAAGACAGCCGGCGGATACTTCCGTGACAAGGCTTATGATAACCGCCCTTGGGTGAAATATGCTGACGGCACGCTGACATTCCGTTGTGGATATAAGAAGACTTTGGGCGAAAATGAGTATGAACTCAATAGTGGCGAGAATCAGCCAAAATGGAACACTCCCAACAATAACATTAACCTAGTTGTGTTCAATGCCTCGTTTGCCAATGCAAGACCTAAGAGTTGTTATGCGTGGTTCCAGGGTTTCGAAAATCTGAAGCAAATAAAAGGCATAGAGAATCTTAATACCGAGAATGTAACAAGCATGAAAAGAATGTTCTCTAACTGCTCAAATCTCGCAGAACTCGACGTTACTAATTTCAATACCGCTAATGTGACGGATATGAACTATATGTTCTCTAACTGCCGAAATCTTACAACCATCTACGTTAGCGATGAGTTTGTAATAACCAATATAACCCATAAAAATTATAACTTGTTCTTTGGTTGCATAAAACTCAAAGGGGCAATAGAATATATCGAGGGCAAGACCAACTACAAATTCGCCAACTACAAGACTGGCTACTTCACCAAGCTGGTAGGCAAAAATGGCGATGAGAAGATAGGAGCAGCGGGAGAAACTCTTGCTACGGATAATCTCGTTCTTGAAGATAGCAAGGACTTCGTGGCTAACGAGCCATTCGCAGCCAAGGCTGCATCTTACAGCCGCACTATTAATGCTGGCACCACATGGGGAACGCTCTGCCTGCCTTTCGAGGTATCGCTCGATGGTCAGAACTTCCGTGCCTTCAAGCTTCTTTCGGCTGATGAGGGTACAGAAACTGTAGAACTCGAAGAGATAAAGACAAGCATCGAGGCTGGTACTCCTGTTATCATCAAGATGAAGGATGGAGCAACAAAGCTCGACTTCACTGTAGCCAACAAGGCGATTGCAAATGAAGTAAAGCCAGCTGAAACAGCTAAAGGCAACTATCAGCTCCAGGGACTCTATACCCAGAAGATGTTCAGCAAGGATACTGATAACAACTGCTACATCGTGAAGGGCGCCAAGCTGATGAACCCAGCCAAGCTGTTGGGGGAAACTTCAACAGCGCTTGTGGGCAGCAAGCCTTTCCGTGCTTACATGGTAGATAACTCATCTGCTCCTGCCGCAGGTGCCAGAATGTTCAGCATCAGCGTCGGCGGTAGCACCACAGCCATCGAGCAGTTGGAAACTACTGCTGATAGCAAGGCAGAATACTACGACCTCCAGGGCCGTCGCCTCCAGGATTTGCAGAAGGGCATAAACATCGTGAAGCGTGGTGGCAAGACCATGAAGGTTATCATCAAGTAATTAAAAAACAGAAATAGTATGAAAAAGAAAAAATATATCAAGCCAGTGGTTAGTGTCATGGAAATGGAAACCACAGCCATCCTCGCCGGCTCTGTTATCCAGAAGGCGTCAGATGAGGATTATCGCGAAGAAAATGTGAAGAATTTCTGGGATAATTCAACAGATAAGGGAATTTGGGCCGACTAGCCCCTGATTCTCTATCGTATTCCCCGACAGGCAGCACCTTTGCTGCCTGTATTATATAATTATTAAATAAAAATAGTTTTTATGAATCATTTTACCAATCAATCCAATGGGTCGTACCGCGGCCATTCTTTGATGGGAAGAGCCATGCTCCGAAGATTCGCTCTGTTCTTCCCAATGATATTGCTCATGTTGTTGTTTCTGCCTGCCGGCATGGTGGCGCAGACGGAAGCTTCCAGTTCTAAGTATATAGCAACGTATGATTCCGACACCGAAACCTTGACTTTCGAGAAATATGAGGGTGAAAGCCTTCCAAGCGATAGTGAAAGTGAATGGGTGGAAGATGGTAAGTCGGTGTTCGAAATGTTCGGTTCTTCTCTACGGGATATCAAGCACATTGTTATCAATGAGAGTTTCAAAACATTCACTCCAACAACTTTAAGCTGTTTCTTTGCAGCCCTCTCTGAGTTGGAAACAATTACAGGTCTGGAATATTTGAATACAGCGAATGTGACGGATATGAGTTTCCTGTTCGATCATTGCCAAAAGCTCACCTCGCTCGACCTCTCTAACTTCAATACTGCGAAAGTAACGAATATGAACAGAATGTTCAGTAACTGTTCCAACTTGAAGGCTATCTATGCGTCAGACAAATTCAAAACTGCTGCTGTGACAAAAAGTGAAAACATGTTTTCATATTGTGGCTCTCTCTCCGGTGACATCGATTGGACATCAGATAAAGCAACCGATAAGACCTATGCCAAGACAGGCGGCGGATACTTCCGTGACAAGGCTTATGATAACCGCCCTTGGGTGAAATATGCTGACGGCACGCTGACATTCCGTTGTGGATACAAGAAGACTTTGGGCGAAAATGAGTATGCACTCAATAGTGGCGAGGAGAAGCCAGCATGGGAAACTAACAAAAAAAACATTTCCCAAGTTGTATTCGAAGCCTCGTTTGCCAATGCAAGACCTACGAATTGTTATGCGTGGTTCCAGAAATTCAATAAACTGAAGCAAATAGAAGGCATAGAGAATCTTAATACCGAGAATGTGACGGATATGAGCGATATGTTCTATAGCTGCTCAGGTCTCATCTCGCTTGATGTTACACATTTCAATACCGCTAATGTGACGAGTATGAGCGGTATGTTCGATGGCTGCTCAGGTCTCATCTCGCTTGATGTTACACATTTTAATACCGAGAATGTGACGAGTATGCGCGATATGTTCGATGGCTGCTCAGGTCTCACCTCGCTTGATGTTACTAACTTCAATACCGCTCATGTGACGGATATGAGCTATATGTTCTATTGCTGCTATAAGTTGAAGGAAATTTACGTATCAGACAAGTTTGTCACTGATGATGTGATATCCAGCGCATACATGTTTATGGGTTGTAGCTCTCTCTCCGGTGACATAGATTGGATATCAGTTAAAGTAAGCGATAAGACTTATGCCAAGACAGCTGGCGGATACTTCCGTGACAGGGCTTATGATAACCGCCCTTGGGTGAAATATGCTGACGGCACGCTGACATTCCGTTGTGGATACAAGAAGACTTTGGGCGAAAATGAGTATGCACTCAATAGTGGCGAGGAGAAGCCAGCATGGGAAACTAACAAAAAAAACATTTCCCAAGTTGTATTCGAAGCCTCGTTTGCCAATGCAAGACCTACGAATTGTTATGCGTGGTTCCAGAATTTCGAAAATCTGAAGCAAATAGAAGGCATAGAGAATCTTAATACTGCGAATGTGACGGATATGTCCTATATGTTAAAAAACTGCTCAAATCTCGCAGAACTCGACGTTACTCATTTCAATACCGCGAAAGTGACGGCTATGACCGGTATGTTCTGTGGCTGCTCAAATCTCACAGAACTCGACCTCACTCATTTCAATACCGAGAATGTGACGAATATGTGGCTTATGTTCTATGGCTGCGAATCTCTTACAACCATCTACGTTAGCGATGATTTTGTAATAACCAATATAACCTATAAAACTTATAGCTTGTTCTATGGTTGCGAAAAACTCAAAGGTGCTATAGATAAATATGACAATAGCAAGATTGACGGCACCTACGCCAACTACAAGACTGGCTATTTCACCAAGCTGGTAGGCAAGAATGGCGATGAGAAGATAGGAGCAGCGGGAAAAACTCTTGCTACGGATAATCTCGTTCTTGAAGATAGCAAGGACTTCGTGGCTTACGAGCCATTCAAAGCCAAGGCCGCATCTTATAGCCGCAAGATGAGCGCAGTAACCACCTGGGCAACGCTCTGCCTGCCATTCGAGGTATCATTGCAGAATCAGAACTTCCGTGCCTTCAAACTCCTCTCGGCTGATGATGCTAAGGAAGCTGTAGAACTCGAAGAGATAAAGACAAACATCGCTGCTGGTACTCCTGTTATTATCAAGATGAAGGATGGAGCAACAAAGCTAGACTTTACTGTAGCCAACAAGGCGATTGTAAATGAAGTAAAGCCAGCTACAGCTAATGGCAACTATCAGCTTCAGGGTCTCTATACACAGAAGATGTTCAGCAAGGATACTGATAACAACTGCTACATCGTGAAGGGCTCCAAGCTGATGAACCCAGCCAAACTGTTGGATAAAACAACAACAGAGCATGTGGGCAGCAAGCCTTTCCGTGCTTACATGGTAGATAACTCTTCTGCTCCTGCCGCAGGTGCCAGAATGTTCAGCATCAGCGTCGGCGGTAGCACCACAGCCATCGAGCAGTTGGAAACTACTGCTGATAGCAAGGCAGAATACTACGACCTCCAGGGCCGTCGCCTCCAGGATTTGCAGAAGGGCATAAACATCGTGAAGCGTGGTGGCAAGACCATGAAGGTTATCATCAAGTAATTAAAAAATAGAAAAGGTATGAAAAAGAAAAAATATATCAAGCCTGTGGTTAGCGTTATGGAAATGGAAACCACAGCCATCCTCGCCGGCTCTGTTATCCAGAAGGCGAAAGAAGCGGATTACAGCGAAGAAAATGTGAAGGATTTCTGGGATAATGAAACTAATAAGGGAATTTGGGCAGACTAGCCCCTGATTCTCTATCGTACCCCCAGGCAGCACATCTGATGCTTGGGGGCTTTTTCTTAATTTTTATAAGAAATCTCTTGCTGATATGAAAATAAAATCGTAACTTTGCGGTATCATTTTAAAACAGAAAGGTTATGAAGTACTTAGACCCTAAGGCAGACCTCACGTTCAAGAAGATATTCGGCAATCATCCTAAAAGACTGATCAGCCTTCTGAACGCCCTCCTGCCACTCAGCGAAGAAGAGCAGATACACGAGATAAAGTATCTGCCTACAGAACTAGTGCCCCAGCTCGAAGGGGGCAAAAACACCATTGTGGATGTACTCTGCACCGACGTCAGAGGCAGGAAGTTCTGCGTGGAAATGCAGATGGAATGGTCTGACGCATTCCAGCAGCGAGTACTGTTCAATGCATCCAAGCTCTATGTGAGTCAGGCTAAAAAGGGAGGAAAATACAGTGAACTCCAACCTGTGTATTCTCTCAACCTGATAAATGATATCTTTGCGCATGATACTCCGGATTTCATCCACAACTACCGCATCGTGCACGATAAGGACAGCAATAAGGTTATCGAGGGCTTGCATTTCACCTTCATAGAACTCCCTAAGTTCACTCCACATTCCATCGCCGACAAGCGCATGATGGTCTTGTGGCTCCGTTTCCTCACAGAAATCAATTCCAACACGAAGGAGATTCCTTCCGACCTGCTTAATGACCCAGAGATAGGAAAAGCCGTAGAAGATCTTGAAGTTTCCGGCTTTACAGATGCCGAGCTCCGTGCCTATGACAAATTCTGGGATTCGGTAAGTGTTGAAAGAACCCTCCTGGATGACAGGTACCAGAAAGGAATGGAAGAAGGCATGGAAAAAGGCATGGAAGAAGGCATGAAGCAAGGCATGGCAAAAGGCGAAGAAGTAGGCAAAAGCCAAAGAAGTATTGAGATTGCTAAGAATATGCTAGCAAAAGGTATGGATGAGGCGACAATCCTGGAAATAACTGGTTTGACGGAAGACCAGATACTGCAGATTCAGTAGATACAATGCCTGATGATAAATACGGAAAGCCCCCGGAGCTATTACGCTTCGGGGGCTTTTCCATAACCGTATAGAATAAAAATCTGCGTGACCGATTCCTTATCACGATGACTATAACAATTTAAAAATAAAAAAAACAAAAAAGTTGCCTAAAAACTTGGAAGTTAAAGATATAAATCTTATCTTTGCAAAAATATCCAAAAAAAGAAAAGTTATGGCAACAGCAATAAGAATCATTCCAACTCTTCAAGGTGAAGAAGCTGAAAAATTTTTAGAAAATGCAGAATGGACAGAAGCCCATCCTGGAAGTATTAAAGTTGACAAGAAAAAAGTTGAACTCACAAGAAAATTCTTGCGCGAAATGAACTTGCTATGACATATGAAGAATTATTAGAGATGTGCGTTCTTACTGTCGTAACACCTCAAAAGCTTGCTTCATGTGAGCCTTTTTGTTGTGACAATCAAGACTTAGACGAATTCTTTGCCAATGATTCCGTTATTTATTCCAAGCGTTTACTTGGAAAAACATATTTATTGTGTCTTCGTGACAATCCTAATATTGTTGTGGCTGCATTTACCCTATCCAATGATAGCATTAGGATCACCAATAAACTAAATGATGAATCAAAAAAATCATTTCTTGACTTTACAGATCTTCAAGGGAAAAGACTTCGCAGGTTCCCTGCTGTTCTGATAGGCAGACTTGCTACCAACAAAAAGTTTGCAGGCAAAGGAATCGGAACTGCTGTTATGGACTTGATAAAAAACTGGTTCAGATATAATAACAAAACCGGATGCCGTTTCATTATTGTTGATGCCTATAATAGCGATTCTACCATTCACTATTATCAAAAGAACGGTTTTAAATATCTTGTTGAAGATGAACGTTTCGAAGCTAAATACATGGAAATAGGTGTTGGCAGATTGCCACTAAATACACGCCTTATGTATTTCGATCTCCTAGGTATGGAAGACATTGATGATACCGTCTATATATCATAAAGTTTTCAGACTTCAACAGGAAATTTCGCCGAATCGCCTGTTTTCTTTTCTTCCCATATTGCGTATAGTGTATTACAAATTCTATATGGGTGAAGAGGGGTGAAGAGTGGGTGAAGAGATAAAGAAAACTCTTCACCTCCCGAAACCCCGATAAACAGAGGGGATACGGGCGAGAAGGTGAAGAGTGAAGAGATAAATCGGGATTGCTTATATTACAACTGATAGAACTTGGTGAAAGCCTTCACGCAATATTCGTGGTCGATGACGCTACCGGTTTCGCGGCAACTGTGCATAGCGAGGATGGCATTGCCCATATCCACACCCTTCAATGGGATGGAAGAGGCGAGGATATTGCCCAATGTGCTGCCACCTGCTACATCGCTGTGGTTTACGAAACGCTGGCAAGGAACACCGGCTGCATCGCAAATGTTGGCGAAGATGGCTGCTGATACAGCATCGCTCGCATACTTCTGGGCTGCATTGAACTTGATGACCGGACCACCGCCCAACTTAGGATGATTCGTAGGGTCGAATTTTTCGCTATAGTTAGGATGCCAGGCATGCGCATTATCGGCTGAAATCATGAAGGCACGCTCTACTGCCTGATAATAAGCCTCTTCTGTATGGCTCTGTGCCAGGGCGATGCGCTGGAGCATATATGAAAGGAATGGACTTCCGGCTCCCTGTTTGGTCTGAGACCCTGTTTCTTCATTGTCGAAGATGGCTAGAACCTGAGTGGTATCATTGGCATCAGATGCAATCATCGCCTCTACACCAGCCCAGCACATAGACAGGTCGTCGAGTCTGCCTGAAGAGATAAACTCATCGTGTACACCGAAGGTGCAGGCTGGAGTGGCATCAG
>ERZ1026888.1180-NODE-1180-length-11946-cov-13.196031_pt1 | contig 11946 bp, 10 predicted proteins | sample MGYA00380174_ERZ1026888 | MGnify/ENA primary metagenome ERZ1026888 (study PRJEB33269, sample SAMEA4719810) | human gut metagenome | biome: human-associated habitat; feature: organic feature; material: feces | place: Cameroon | collected 2013-10 ...
TATAAGAGACAGATACAAAGATATATTATTTTCTAATATTTTTAACCTTTGCAGGAAATGCTTTGGTTAATCTTTGGTATGCCAAAAAGATAGTTACATTCCGCTTTACATTCCATATTTCGAAGTCAATTATTTTGTCTTTTATTATGTTAGGAGTATATTGGTTAATGAACTCTATGTATTCGACATTTAATGTAGCATATCTAGGCTTTATTGCCAATGATACAGAAGTCGGATACTATACGACAGCCAATAAATTGTTACTAGTAATCATGACTTTCTTTACCACGGTCACTTCTGTATTAGTACCCAGAATAAGTAATGTACTTTCTTCCAACACAACAAATGGCATGATGCAAGCTAAAGAACTTATTAACAAGGCGATAAATGCATTGTTATTATTTGTTATTCCACTTATAATACTTGTGGCGTATTTTAGCAAAAGCATAATTTCAATTATGGCGGGAACTGGTTATGAGGGAGCAATCTTACCTCTTCAAATTATGGCACCATTATTTTTCTTAATCGGATATGACCAAATCATAGTTCTTCAGACACTATTACCTTTAAACAAGGATAAGATTATATTGAGGAACTCATCTTTAGCTGCAGCTGTTGGTATAACAGCCAATATCTTATTAGTTCCTAAATTCGGATCTATTGGATCTGCAATGGTCTTAATATTAGCGGAAATGGTAGTTCTCACAACTTCTCAGTATAGCGTAAAAAATTATTTAGGATTAAGTTTCCCTTATGTTAATTTAGTAAAGAATGCCATAATTATGAGTCCTCTATCTCTTATTTGTTATGGCATCAAAAGTATCATTTATTCTGAAATATTCGCGTTTGCTTTATGCTGTATATTGTGCATCGCATACGTTCTTATAGCAGGTGTTTATATATTAAAAAATAAGGATTGGGCATCTACTGTAAGTAAAATATTTTAATAGACAAAAAATAACAACAAAATGATAATGTTATGGATATATCAATCATTATAGTAAATTTCAATACTGCCAAAATGACAGGAGAGTGCATTGAAAGCATTTACAAGCATATCCATGGAATAGATTTTGAGATTATACTCGTAGATAACAATTCTACAGATAACTCTGTTGCATATCTTAAAAAAAAATTTCCAGATATGGAACTCATCTCATTAAAAGAAAACATTGGGTTTGGCAGAGCAAATAATTGTGGGGCAAAAAAAGCAAAAGGTAAATATCTTTTCTTGTTAAATTCCGATACATTGCTCTTTGACAATGCTTTGTTTTCATTTTTTAATTTTTGCGAAAAGCATAACAAAACACTAAGTATAGGTGTTGTTGGAGGAATGCTATTAAATACAGAAGGAGAACAATTTGAGTCATTTGATAGATTTCCAAGATACACAAGTGAACTGGCAAAATTACTTGCAATACACACATCAAGCGATAATTACGTTAAGACACTTTTTGAGCAAAATCAAGAGTGTGCCTACTTTCCTGTTGACTATGTTTGTGGTGCTGATATGTTTATTGAAAGAAAACTATTTGACGAAATCGGAGGATTTGACAAGACTTTCTTTATGTACTTCGAAGAATCGGATATGCAAAAAAGATTACATGACATGGGGAAAACAAATTATATTTTGAAATATATAAAAATTTTGCATTATGGTGGTGGCAGCGAAAAGAAAACACTGTCTTTAAAAAAACGAACAATTGTAAGTACCAGTTGTTTGACATACATGAAAAAGCATCATAATGCTATATCATATAAGATATTTAAATTGCTTTTTCTCGTTATAGAGACTGGTAAATTCTTTATAAAAGGTAATTTTTCTGAGTGCAAAGAGTATGTATCAAAAATTAGATTAATTTAAGTAGACATAAAAATGAAGATTACGTATTTTTATAGAAATCATAAAGCTGGTTATAGTATAAAAAAAGTATCCGATTTGTTTGTAAACCAGATAGAAGACAAAGAAGTCTTCGAAATGCCATCTCAGTATGCATCACCAAAAAGCATATTGAAAAATATGTGGTATACATTTAAGCACCGCAATAAGACTGGCATCAATCATATCACAGGAGATGTTCACTATTGCATCATCCCTTTAATGTTTTGTAAAACAGTATTAACAGTTCATGACGCATGCGTTTATGACAATTCAAGGGGACTCAAAAAACTTATCATGAAGTTATTTTGGTTTAAACTCCCTTTGTTATTAGCCAATAGAATTGTGTGCATATCAGAAGAAACGAAGAATGCTATCACCCGCTTTACGAACCGAAAAGACATACAAGTTGTATACAACGCTATGGACCCTGGAATTGAATATGTCCCAAAAGAGTTTAATACGACATGCCCTAACATTCTTTTGATAGGCACTAGTTGGAACAAAAATATTGAGCGCACTATAGCTGCATTAAAAGATGTTAGTTGCAAAGTGACAATAATCGGAAAATTAACGAATCAGCAAAAGAAGATTATTCTTAATTGCGATATTGAAATAACTAATAAGACAGACTTAACAGATGCTGAAATCATAAATGAATACATTAATGCTGATATTATTAGCTTTTGCTCTGAATATGAGGGATTTGGCATGCCTATAATAGAAGCAAACGCAACTGGAAGAGTTGTTGTCACCTCAAATCTTCCACCAATGACAGAAGTTGGTGGACAGGCAGCATTTTACGTTAATCCATTTGATGTAGACGACATCAAACAGACTATAATAAAAGTGATAGACGACGAAGAATCTAGAAATGAGCACATAGCTCTAGGTCTAGAAAACACTAAAAGATTTTCACTTTGTAATATTGTTGCTCAATATAAGAAGATTTATAAGTCATTAATTTAAAAGTATAACAGATAATTAAATTGTTGAAATAATGAAAGTAATTATAGATAATCTTGTATTTGCTTGGCAAAAGTCTGGAGGCATTTCCGTGGTTTGGTATGAGCTCATAAAACGTATGCTAAAATGTAGTTCCTTAACTGATAAAATTAGTTTTATTAACACAATAGGAACCAACAACAATATTTTCTATAATCGTCTATGCATACCAGCTAAGCTCATTTTACAAACGAAAAATAGAGCGGGATTTAATATGAAACGCTATTTGCCTATACAAGTGAAATATAATGCTCCATTTATTTTTCACTCTACATATTATAGAGTATGTATGAACCGTAAAGCCATCAATATCATTACAGTTCACGACTTTACCTATGAGCGTTATGCGAAAGGATTGAAAAAAGCCATCCATGGGTTAACTAAAAAGTATGCAATAAAAAAGGCAGACTATGTAATATGCATTTCAGAAAATACAAAAATGGATTTAATTAAATATAATCCTAGTATAGACAAGGACAAGATTCTTGTTATCTATAATGGTGCCTCTGATGATTTCTTTGTTATTAATAATGAATTAGCTAGATATACTAAAGAGAGAGAACAATTTTTAGTGTTCGTTGGCAATAGAGTACATTACAAGAATTTCGAGTTAGCTTGCAAAGTTGCAGCAGAAGCAAAGATTAAGCTAAAGATTGTGGGAAGCAAACTCACTAATGAAGAACAAATAAATACGCAGCAAATTCTAGGTGACAATTATGAAGAGTTGGGATATATCACCAATGATGAGTTAAACAAACTCTATAATGCAGCTTTTGCCTTAATTTATCCTTCTTCATACGAAGGATTTGGCTTGCCGATTGTAGAAGCACAAAAATCAGGCTGCCCTGTTCTAGCATTAAAAAATTCTTCAATAGAAGAAATCATCGGAGATAAGGAACAGCTAATAGATAGTCCATCTATCAATCATTTCATTAGACAAATTAATAAATTGAAAGATGATACATATCGCCAGCAAATAATAAAAAAAGGAATTAAAAATGCTGAGACATACTCGTGGGAGAAAACTTTTCAGGAATACCTTGACTTGTATAACGAGATTGAAAGAAAATTCGAGTTTAGAGCCTAAGCTCTAAACTCGAAGATCTTATATAAATATTTCAAACAGATGAGCAAGGAATTTGTGTAAAGGCCATTGTCACGACAAGCCTTTACATCCTCCTTGATAAGCGTAAGGCGACTTCTTGCATTGCTGTTACTTGCACCACCTGTACGCATGGTAACAAAATCCTTAGCTATGTATTTAGCCACTATCTTATGCTTTTTGAAGAGACGAACCATCATCTCATAATCTGAACCAATCTTGTAATCTAAACGGTAAAGTCCAGCCTTGTCGTATACTTCTTTCTTGCAATAAAAAGATGGATGAGCTGGCATAAAGCCAAAACGTAGCCAAAATGGCGAGAATAATTTTGAAGAATAATATCTCACACATTTATCTAAATTCCCTTCACGGACAAAATGAATATCACCATAAACTGCATCTACAGAATGATTCATGAAATTATCAGCTACTGTCTGCAATACATTTTCATCCGTATAGAAATCATCAGAATTCAAAATTCCCACAACATCACCGGTTGCCATTCTGATTCCTTTATTCATCGCATCATAAATTCCCTTGTCTTTTTCTGAAATCCACTTCAATCTACCCTTGAAAGCGACTTGATAATCCTTCACAATATCAATAGAATTGTCAGTAGAACCTCCATCGACAACAATATATTCAAAATCTGGATATGTTTGACGAAGTACAGATTCTACAGTATGCCTGATTGTCTTACCGCTATTATAAGAGGCTGTAATTATACTAATTTTCATTTCATCTCATTAATTATTATTTGAATAGATTCATCTCACTAAGCAAAAGTGCAAGACTATCTTTCTGCAAATTTACATCTTTTGTATGAAACTGCCAAACTTTTATGATTATTTTATGCCTGCAGATAAAAATATTGGTTGTTGATGCAATAAATAACTACATTAAAGGTTATTAATAAAAAAGAGAAAAATTAAAATACTAAATAATGACACAAATATTGTTACCCATTATAGGGTCTTTCCTGCTTAGCGCTTGCTGCGGATTTCTGTTTATCCCTGCATTATTGCGTTTCTGCAAGCAAAAGAATCTATACGATTTGCCCAGCCTTAGAAAGGTGCACCATACAATGATTCCGCGACTTGGAGGTATTGCATTCATACCCAGCATGATCATTGCAGCAGTCATCGTCATGTATACTATGACTTCCAACACAATGAATGGCAAAATCCAAATCAGCCTATGGAGCATGGGCTTTCTTCTCAGCTTACTCCTGGTTTATGCTGCAGGAATAGTGGATGACATCATAGGGCTGAATGCCAATATCAAGTTTTTCATCCAGATTGTTGCAGCTTCCATATTACCGCTGTGCGGACTCTGCATCAATAATCTGTATGGTCTTCTGGGAATATACGAAGTGCCTGCATGTATAGGAATACCGCTAACCGTATTTGTCATCGTCTTTATTGACAATGCAATAAACCTGATTGATGGCATTGACGGCTTGGCAGCCAGCTTGTCAATGATAGCATTATGCGGCTTTGTATATTGCTTCATGCAGTATAGTCTTACAGCTTACGAAGTAATGATTTCAGGATTAATAGGTGTATTGGTTACTTACCTCTACTTCAATGTTTGGGGAGATCCGGCAAAGGGCACGAAAATATTCATGGGAGATTCAGGCAGTCTTACCCTTGGTTTTATCCTGGCTTTCCTGTTCGTAAAATCAATAGCCGTAAGCCCTAACGTAATGCCTATTTCCATGGAAAGAGTTTTCCTGGCTTACAGTCTACTGATAGTACCAACATTTGATGTCGTGAGAGTAGTATTACATCGTATACGCAAGAAGAAACCGATTTTCAGTCCTGATAAAAGCCATATACATCATAAACTGATACAACTGGGAATGAGCCAGCATCTTGCGCTGATAAGTATTATCCTACTAGCCCTGCTTTATATCATCATCAATCTGTTGATGTATAACTGGGGCTGTAATTTGACCATTACAATGGTTGCAGACATAGTAATCTATATCCTACTCCATTTGCTCATTAATAAAGGTATCAGGAACAAAGCTATCATTTCATGAAAGAAAAAGAAAAGACATACATAGATAAGAGTAGTTTTATCGAACGGTTTGTAAAGCGTTCGATAGACTTCTTCTTGTCTGGAGGATGTTTAATAATCTTCTCTCCTCTTTTCGCTATTATTGCCTTAGCTATCAGACGGGAGGATGGACTACCTGTCATTTATAGCCAGGAACGAATCGGGCGGTACGGAAAGCCCTTTCATATATATAAATTCCGCTCAATGAAAATAGATGCAGAAAAAGACGGGCCCAACCTATTGGAAACTAGCGGAGACCCCAGACTAACAAAGGTGGGAAGATTTTTGAGAACACATCATTTGGACGAACTACCTCAGCTCTGGAATGTCCTGAAGGGAGATATGGCTTTTATCGGTCCGCGTCCGGAACGTAAGTATTACATAGACCAAATCATTGAGCAAGATCCTAGATATAAATACTTGTATCAGATAAGACCGGGAGTAACTTCCTATGCAACCCTATACAATGGATATACTGATACAATGGAAAAGATGTTGAGGCGATTAGAGCTAGACCTTTACTATCTGGAGCATCGCTCATGGTGGTTTGATACTAAAATTCTGGTTAAGACCTTTATCAACATCATTTTCGGCAAAAAGTTCTAGTTTCCTTTTGAAACTAGAACTTTTTAAAATTCAATCTTAAATCTTTTGTAAGAAGAATCATTTTATTACCACTCAATTTCTCCTTATAATATGACTCTACCAAGTGGTTAATTCCACATTGTCGAAGAGTTTCGTTGATTTCTGTGATGGGAATATCCCCACCATTCTCTACATCTTGATGCCCATGATTCTTATAGGGAGAAGAAAGTATAAGACTATCGGAAGTCTGACGGAAACGGAAATTAAAACTTCCTCCCTTGTAATTATTCACTGTCAGCAACTTATGCTGTACACCCCAGAACACCCGCTGATTGCTATAGTCACATCTGCCCCCTGTGGCCAGTGTATCAACACTCTCCAAATGCCAGAATCCATCAAGATCGCCATTATCACTGCTATCTACTTCGCAAGAATTCAACAATGCACTACCCAGCATCAACATCAGCAAAAAACAAACATATTTCATATTCTTAATCATATCTTTATGCATCTTTGGTTAAACTAATCATTTTAACAACCCCTTCTTGGATATGGTTAATTGGAATCCCGCATTGTGTCCCAACATTAGATTACTTCCAAAATCCATTCCATAACCAGCCTTGACACCCCAGCCATGATTAAAATCATACTGCGATTCCAACAAGAAACTCACATTGTGATGCTCCTTCGTAAAAGGCTCCTGATAAGTACCCCAACCTTTCTGATACGTAGCCAAAGCTCGGTATCCCAATCGTTTTGCCGGGTGGCCGTCAAATCCTAAATGGTAAGCTATGAAACGATTATTCTTTACATAAATTCTACCATCCGTATTATATATAGGTGAACGGAAAAGAGGATTGCCGATTACTTGACCCCAATGTTGCCAGCCATTGTAAATACCGTGGTTATAATAATTATCCGTACCTGCTATATGGTCAGAAATATTCATTGTATGGTCGTGATAGATTGGTCCACTCTGATATTTCGTATAAAGGTATTCAAACACTACATTTTGCAACCAATGTGTATTCTTTAAATTCAACTCTATTCCCCACAACATATCCTTTAAATCATAACGGAAGAAACGGAACTTCTCTTTTTTCGTCCAGTTAGATTGTTCACCATAACCATCATAATCCAGAAGGAACATTTGGCTATGATCTTCAAAGAAATGATCCAAATAGGCATGAAGCGCCCATTTCTTGGCATTATAGTTAACGCGCATAACCCAAGAACCCAACTGATTGCCTGCTATGTTTGGGTATTTCTCTCCATCAGTAGCATCGGAACCACCTGGAATAAACGCATGCCAAAATCCATTCAAACCCTTTTCTGTCGGTATCTGCACCTTTACACCATTATCCAGACGATAGAGATTTCCTCCAAACTCAGCGCCCATTTCCAAACCTAGTTCTACGCTCCAAGGACTGTTCTTCCTCTGATTTTCTATCTTAAGATAACCCGCCTTGCTATGAAAAAGGACATGATCGGCATATTTGGATTGACAAGAAGTAAATTCGTGCTGCCAATGATCATCGGTCATTATTCCATAAGAGACATGACCTTTGAACTGCAACCAACCTTTCAGGAAAGGAAGCGTGATATATTCTGGTAAAGCGAATCGGACTTGAGGTATTGGACGGGCATTAATACCTAATGCCTGACTGCCGCTTGATAAAGTCTGATTCTTTAATTCCATAGGAAATTCCTTAGATCCTATAGTCATTGTTCCATGAAGCCAGCGAACCTCGGCAAAAGCTTGCTGGACAATAAAATGACTTGTATAATTAACCGGAACAGCAATATCCAAGCCATAACCTACAGCCCAGCGACGGGCTGAATCTGATTCCATAGGACGAACCAGGCTTCCACGTAAATAGCCATTGCATTCTTCCAGAGAGCTGAGTCCATGCTTATTTGCATTAAGCCATAATGGAGTTTTACCTTTAGAGAAAGTCCCCTGCATTTCAGCTTTCCACTCAATATTGCTAGAAAGATTCATCTTACTTACACCCTCACCTTTCTGTTCTACATTCTGCGCATACACTACAGGAGAAAAGAAGGACAAAACTGCAAGTAATGGTTTAATATTCTTCATTTTGATTACTTTTTTATATGATAAAAATTCCACTCACTTCTATTATATCTATTTGATAAACGATTTCTTTTGCCTTTTATCATATCTATTCATTAAACAGTAAAAAATGTCGTAAAAGACTATAGAAGTTGTTGAAAAAGACCGTAAGTTTCACCGATATAGATAATATCTGAAATCGCACAACAGCTGTTGTGCACTTGCATAACAGCTGATATGCACACGCATAACAAGTGATGTGCAAGCGTATAACTTCTACTATGCAGCGACTGAAATCATTATTTGAGCTACCTAAAAAATCGCCTCACCGATTATTCGGCAAGGCGATTATAATTTTATATCATCCTATGCAATTACTTGCTCTCTTCCTCAGCCTTCTTGGTCTCAGGTGCATTAGGACCATAGTAACCATAGTAAGCCTGGTAGCGAGTGTAACCCCAGTTAGCCTGTGCCTTCTCTGGATCGAGTTCCTTAGCCTTATCAAGAATCTTGATAGCCTCCTGATAAACCACCTTACGACCCTGAACAGCCTGGATTTCACCAGCCTTGCTGTTATAGCAAGCACCAAGATATGTCATAACAACAACGTTGTCTGGCTTTGCCTCGAGAGCCTGCTTGAGGCACTTGATAGCGTTGTTAGCATCATTCTTCTGGATATACATCATACCCTTGTTGGCAAGAGCTACGAAGTTCTTAGGATCCTTAGCGATAGCTGCATCCAAAAGCTCAGTCTGCTCTTTCTCCATCTTCAAGGCAGAATACATAGAGTTCAAGCCATCGAGCATTACTTCATTAGATGGATCCTTAGCATAGAGATCCTTCAGCTTGTTAACGTAGTTCAAAGAGTCTTCCTTAGTCTTCAAACCATCCTTCATTACATAGAGCTTGAGGTTAAGAGCATCCTTAGCCTCCTTCTCGCTTGTCATGGCAATGTCGCAATACTTCTCGCAACGAGCAGCATCCTTAGCCTGATAAGCATAACGAGCTGCAAAGAGAGCAACCTGACCGATATACTCCTTCTCACCTTCCTTCTGCTTAGCATCAATAGATGCGAAGAGAGGCTCAGCATCAGTATCCAAGAATGCACCCCAATACTTCAAAACATCATCAGCCTTATTGTTCTGAGCTGCAGTCTGACCTGCATTTACAAGCTGCTGGCGAGCACCCCAAACGCGGGTAGCATTGCCATTGAACTTAGGAGACACCTTACCCTTTGCATTAGGAAGCTGATCGTACTTGTAGCACTCGATAGCGTTCATCAAAGCATTGTAAGCGCCCTCGTTCATTACATTCTCATCAACAGGATCATTCTTCTTCATGAGCTGATTGGTCTGCTGAATAGACTGCTGATCGTTGAAATCCTTCATACCAAGATCTACCAACTTGTTGTAAGCCTTAGCCTTCTCTGCATCATTAGCAAACTGACCCAAGTTCTGCTTTACCAAAGCCTCAGCCTCAGCATAAGTCTTTGCCTTCATGACAGCCTTGAGTGCATCACTGTCACCTGCGAATGCTGATGTGGCACCTAGTACCAACATAGCAGCTACGATTAACTTTTTCATTTTGTTTAAAGTTTAAAAAGTTGAAATTTATATTTTTTTACGCTTCGTCAATATGATATGAACGAGTGTTCAGGGGATTACTCCTGAACATTCTCGTCATCTTGATTCTCCAACTCAGCTTCTGCCTCAGCTGCTTCTTCAGCAGTCTTGGCACCAACTGTATCGTTTTCTATTTCCTCGCTCTTCTTTGCCCAAGCTGAACGGCTCTCCTCTTCTACAGAAGCTTCGAGTTCTGAACTCATCACCTTACATACGCTAGCAATGACATCATTCTTCTTAGCCAGATTGATGAGGCGGACACCCTGAGTAGCACGACCCATGATACGGCAATCGGCAACAGCAAGACGAATCACGATTCCACTCTGATTGATAATCATGAGGTCGTTATCATCGGTTACGTTCTTGATAGCTACCAGACGACCAGTCTTTTCTGTAATGTTAAGAGTCTTCACACCCTTACCGCCACGGTTGGTTACACGGTAATCTACTACGTCTGAACGCTTACCATAACCCTGCTCGCTGACTACCATCACGGTTTCCTTCTCAGGATCATTGACTACAATCATACCAATCAAGGCATCATCGCCCTCATCAAGACGCATACCGCGAACACCGGTAGAAGTACGTCCCATGGTACGGATCTGATTCTCATCAAAACGAACGGCACGACCGTTTCTGTTGGCAAGTATCAACTCGTTATGACCATTTGTCAAACGAACATCAACAACCTCATCACCCTCAACGATGTTGATAGCAATCACACCGTTGGTACGTGGACGTGAATATGCCTCGAGACATGTCTTTTTCACTGTACCGTTCTTGGTAGCAAAGACTACATAGTGATTATTAATAAATTCGGCATCATTCAAGCCTCTCAGGCGGAGGAATGCATTTACCTGATCATCATTCTCGATATTGAGGAGGTTCTGGATGGCACGACCCTTTGAATTGCGGTCGCCCTCAGGAATCTCATAGCACTTGAGCCAGTAGCAACGTCCCTTCTTGGTAAAGAACAGCATGGTCTGGTGCATAGTTGCAGGATAGATATACTCAGTGAAGTCCTTATCACGAGTACGTGCACCCTTAGAACCTACACCTCCACGAGCCTGTTCACGGAACTCTGACAATGGAGTACGCTTGATATAACCAAGGTGACTCACGGTAATAACCACAGGATCATTTGGATAGAAATCCTCTGGATTGAACTCATGATCATCTGGCTTAATCATGGTACGGCGAGCATCACCATACTTTTCCTTCACCTCATTGAGTTCATCCTTCATTACCTTCTTGCAAAGCTCAGGGTCATTCAAGATCTGATTCAAGTAGTCGATGGTCTTCATCAACTCATTGAACTCGTTATGCAACTGCTCCAGGCGCAAGCCTGTCAACTGACTGAGTCGCATATCAACGATTGCCTTACTCTGCAGTTCATCCAGTTCAAAACGCTTCTCCAAGTTGCGCTGAGCATCAGATGGAGTCTTGCTGGCACGAATGATATGTACTACCTCATCAATATTATCACAAGCGATAATCAGACCTTCAAGAATGTGAGCACGCTCCTGTGCCTTCTTCAACTCGAACTGAGTACGACGGATTGTTACATCATGACGATGATCAACGAAGTACTTCACGCATTCCTTCAAGCTCAAGAGAC
>ERZ1026888.1182-NODE-1182-length-11937-cov-6.298266_pt1 | contig 11937 bp, 8 predicted proteins | sample MGYA00380174_ERZ1026888 | MGnify/ENA primary metagenome ERZ1026888 (study PRJEB33269, sample SAMEA4719810) | human gut metagenome | biome: human-associated habitat; feature: organic feature; material: feces | place: Cameroon | collected 2013-10 ...
TGTCATTTTCCTTCTTATCCTTTTTTTCACATGCTGTCACCATACATAACATACATGCTGCTACCATAAGAACTGATATTGCTTTCTTCATAATAAATTTTCCTTCCTGTATGCGTTGCATTCATGCCTATTTATTGTTATCTCAATTTTTTAAAACATACTTAATATAGTTTGATACTCTTCGACACAAATCATCATAACTTTCGTCATCCTCTCTCTGATTTTTATTACCTGTTCCCCTGGCATATTTTTCTAGGTCTTTAATACTTACCTGCTGTTTCGGCTCTGCCTGTGCATTATATGCATCCACCATCTTCGTCACTTTCTCCACATCCATCGTGATATTCTCACAGATATAGGTGTCACCTACCCTGGTTATCTCCATATCCATGCCGAAATAATTGGCATCTTCTATCATGTCCTGACATGTAAAGTCTGTTTCTGTCAGTCTGTCTTTTGCTTCATCAATTTCTGCATTATTTTGTACATTTTCATTATTTTCATCATATGCTGCATTTAAGTCATTCAAATAATTTATTGCTGCGTTAGCCTTGTTAATCTTATCTCCTACGGTTTCATTTATTATTACCGCTGAAAGGCCTATAGCTTCATCAATAATCTTACCTTTTAAAGTATTACTTGTTACATCAAAAAATACTCTGCATTCAGTCTTTTCCTCTTCCTTTTGATTTTCAAGATTCTGCTTTGTATTCTCAATCATGCCGTGTGGAAGTACATGGCTTACAATCTGATTATCTACCATTCCATACGCATCTATCTGATTGACCTTCTCATTTTCTTTTCCTACTTTTTCATTAATAGTTCCATTTGTTACCTTGACGTTATAATATTTGTCCAATATCTCCCTGTCATTGCTGTCTGTAATATTGCATATGCTTACATCAAACGGCAGCTCTTTCAGGCATACGGATACGGTCACATTTTTCTCTTTATCGGAATGTATTGTAAATCCATCGTTTTTTCCATTATATGCAACTCCTATTATCGGGTAGCTATCAACCATTGCTTTAAACAGGGATGACACTCTGTACTGCTCTTTCATCTCTTCAAGCGCTTCATCACTAATCTCGTCGTTTCTGTATGCACATTTTTCGCTGTAATAGTCAATTATATCCATACTTGTCTTATATATATCCACCGCCCTCTTAAATGTATTCGTGACACTCACACTGTAATACTTAGGGTCTTCCAGATCTGCATTATCTATCCACTCATCATCCTTGGCGTTTCCATAACCTGCGCGCAGCATGTTCTCTATATTTGCTATGGTTTCTTCCTCATCATCTGTGGACAGCTTTGGAAATACTGATACAAGTGCCTGCAGCTCTGCATCTGGTACAAATTCCTTCCGCATCTCATAGTTTATTTCGTCCCAGTTCATAACTGTCTTTCCACTAGAATCCACTGAATAGAATCGCTCTTTATAATACTCTGTTATCTTCGAGTCCACTTTTGCCTGTATATTACCAGCTTTTGTTTTCAATGTCTGGCAATCCATCGTATATATATTCTCAACGGATCTTACATTAATCAGAGCTGCCAGTTCTTTAATTGCAGTGCTGAATCTTTCCAAGTCCATATATTCGTCCCGAAACCTGGCTGCATATAGATCATCCACTCCATTTACATTATCAAACATCCTTCTTACACTATTGCTTGCCTCTTCATTTTGTCTCTGATATTCTGTTGCCGCGTTTCTTAGCTGTGATTCATAATCATATTGAAATATACCTTTGGTTTCCACTACACCGTAGGTTTTGTTTATTTCCTCCCACTGTTCTTCTCCTCCCATATAGCTTTGTATGTCATCGTATGCTTCCTGCGTAAAATCCTTAAATTTCATTATGCGTCACCCCTCCTTCTAATACGCTTCACATGTTCCTATACCATATATATCTCCATCTGCCTCATCTACATCTCTCACAAATTCATTAAGTTTTTTTGACATTTCCCTGAAGGATTCTCCCAGTATACTCTGATATGTATGAACAGCATCCTCGTACACTTCCAGCTTATCGTGCAATTCACCGCTTATAACCGCATTTGTGTTTATAATATCAAGTATCATCTGATATTCGTTCATCTGTCTATCTGCAATCTTTGCAAGTTCTGAGTATAAACGCACAAGTTCTGTAAATTCCTCCTGCTCAAACATTAAATTGTACTGTCCCATTACTTACTCTCCATTCTTCTTTTTTTTATTCTCAGCTGCTCTATATTGTCCTCATATGTACACAGCTGCTGATTTATTTCATATATCCTGTCATTTCTGCTCCTGATTGCATTCTCTACATCTCTCAGCATTGAATCTATAGCATTCATCGCATTGGCTACATACGATTTTCCGTCGTTTAATGAATTAATACTCTTAAGTCTGCCCTTCAGATTTGTTATATTACGACTGCTATATCTGTCCATGCCGGCTATATTATCAACTCTGCATTTAAACCGGTTTTGCGCCTGCCATTTATATTCCTTTATTTTCAATGCTTCCTGATCCAAAGCATCTATTTCATTAAGCAGCCTGTTTTTCTCAAGCTGCAGATTTTCTACATTTGCCCGGTACCTTGATATTCTGCGACTTAATTCTTTTAGTTCCATAATAGTATTATTCTCCTCACCTTTTATATTTAAAGCTATTCATTAAATATAAATTCCTCATTAGCTAACATCAGACAGTCTCCCGGTAATATCTCTGTTTCCTGCCCCGCCTTTATTATCCTTCCATTGATAAATGTGCCATTGGTAGAATTTTGGTCCATTACATAATAACGTCCGTTTCGCATGGTTATCACTGCATGCACCCTGCTGATATTCGTATTGTCTGCTACCGCATAATCTGACTTTTCCGGATTCTTTCCCAACACAAACGATGGTTTGCAAAGCTCTATCTTTTCACCTGTTACCTGCCTTGTAAGACTTGCAAAATGATAGTTCACCGGTTGCATCTGCTGTATCTGTTGTACGGATATGCCATCATCTGACAACACTGTAGTTCCATCCATGCTGCCCTGCATTACCTGCTGCATTGTCTGCTGCATTGTCACTGCTTTGTTTTTCAGCACGTTCACAACTGCACGCTCTTCGCGTGAGATATATTTTTCTATTGCATTGCCGTTGAAGCCATGGAAGCTTCTGACATAATACATAAATCTGGATATATAATTCGTATCCTCATTGATAACAGGTGTCATTGTATAAATTATGTTTTCTATAAACCCGACAATATCTGCACTTTCCTGTCCTCCTACTATCGGAAAATATATAAAGTACATCTCTTTTGTCATCTCGTTTATGTATACGTCATCCATATTAAAACGAACACTGTTTACGTTCAGTCCGTTATTGTATACATCCTCAACCATTATTACTATCTGCTCAATCATGAAAAAGAAATCATATTTGCTTATGGCTTTTTTCAATCTATCGGTAAGATTTATATTTGCAGGGCACGTATATATGACACTGTCTTTTTTTGTTTTTGTCACATGCATGATTCCACATGGTTTTATTCTGGCTAGCTGGCTTAGTTCGGTTTCATTTATTCTTTCCTTTCGTCCTGCCTTCATCATGGCAGTAACGGTCGATTTTTTTATGCTTACTTTTAATTTAGACATTCGCTATTTTCCATTCCTTATGAGATACATTCTGTCGTATGTAAAAATTCTATTTTCTTTGTTACTTCGAACCTGATATTGGTTTTTTGCAGCTTTTCGGTTATATCTTCCAATACTGTGGTTTCATCCTGCAATACTTCTGTCGGTGCATCCAGCACAGTAGTTTCATCTATATTTTGTGTATATCCCGGCTTTTTCTTATTCTCCCCTGCCAGGTTATATGACGGTGCTATCGGACCGGACGATGTTATGTCAATATGTCCCGCTGTCTGCTTTTGTACAATTGCTGCAATTCCTTTCCGGGCAGATTTTCCGGTAAGTGCACCTATGACCTTAGGTATTTCAAGCACTATAAGTATGACTATTGAAGCTATAAGCATTATGGCAAATGCGGTGAAGGATACGTAAAATATCATCCTGTACTGATTATAAGTCATCTTTGTTTTCCTCCTTCACGCTCTGTGCCTTCTCAATTGTTTTGTCTATATTATCCTGCAATCCTGTTATTTGCTCGCGCATTATGGATTTATCCAGCTTTTCTGTTTTGTCCTTTATCGTATGTAATAAATCCATAACTTTATCCTTATCTGTCACTGCTATAAATGATGTGATATTTGTGTCAACTATATCATCTATCTCATTCCATACCTGAATCTTTGCGTCTACGCTGTCAAAATCCTCTGATTTTGCATATAGCTCATTTATTTGCTTCCATAGCTTTTTGTATTCTTCATATGTTTTTTCTGTCTGTTGTATCTTTGCTCCATCATACTGGCTAATCAATGTCAGACAATCTGATATCTCACAGTATATTCCTGCCTCCGGATGATTCTCCTTCGCTTCCTTGAACCACTGCGCCGCACTGGAGTATCTGTCTTTTTCCACATTGATTTCGTAGTAGAATAAAAAGCTTTCACCAATCTTATAGCATACATCCTCATATCCCTTTGGATTTTTTCCTTTCAGCTTTGCCATGACATCATATGTATGCACCCGGCCATTGTGGTCCTTGCAATCTATACCTACCATCAGCCTGTTCAATATCTGCGCCTCATCCCTGTCCAGCACAAAATCGTCTGTCAGTTTGTCATTCAGCTTAAGATATGCCTCCGTCCTTGTCGGGTCGGTGACTATAGCCGTGTAATATCCATTGTCATAATTGTCATAGGTATCCGCTTCTTTTAATATGCTATTATAGTTTTCATTTTTTTTGTGTTCTGCCGCACAATAGCTTAATACTGTGCTTGTTCCAAGCAGCATCGTCAAAACTGATGTGGTGATAAATACCGCAAGCTTTCTCTTTAGATTCTTCCTATACATGTCATCAATCTCTGTATAGTGCTCAAGGTCATACATCAGCTCAGCTGCGCTCTGATATCTGTTGTTTGGATCCGGCTGTGTACACTTTGTAATAATACGTTCAAGACCACCTGACAATGTTGGGTCAATTTCTCTGATCGGCCTTATTTCGTAAGGTGGCTCACAGGGATTCATTCCCGTAACAAGATGATACATTGTGGCTCCCAGACAATATATATCTGTTCTCGCGTCTGTCTGCCCCATTCCACCAAACTGTTCCGGTGCAGCATATCCCATCGTGCCAAGACATGTTGTATCCTCTATGTTATTTTCCTTATATTCCCTTGCTGTTCCAAAATCTATAAGCACCACATTTCCATCAGGCTTTAGCATTATGTTTGCCGGCTTCATATCACGATATATGATTGGCGGGTTCTGTGAGTGCAGATATCCAAGAACATCGCATAGCTGTTTGGCCCACTTTATCACATTTTTCTGCGACTGGACTCCATACTCCTGCAATGCTGTCTTGAGAGAATTTCCCTCTATATAATCCATTACGATAAGGAATCTGTCATCCTCATCTATGACATCGACAATATCAGGAAGACTGGGATGGCTCAGTTTTTTGAGCATATTGGTCTCCGCAACAAGACTTTGCTTTACCACCTCAAAATCCTTTACTCCATCCTTTCTGACCTCTTTTATTGCCCACTGTTTGTTTGCCCTTTCATTCATAGCCAGGTACACAACGCTCATTCCGCCGTGTCCAACTTCGTTTAGTATCTTGTATTTTCCGTCAATTAAAGAGCCTATTTCAAGCATCTGTTCCTCCTACTGTGCCTTTATGAGCGCTGCTGTTATATTATCGCGCTCTCCTCTTTGCATGCTGAGTCTGATGAGCTGCTCCAGTCTGTCGTGCATATTCTGCCCGTCTACAGCTGCTGCCGGTTTCAGCATCTCATAGATTTCCTGTTCTGATACCTCATGCCTGAAGCCATCTGAACAAAGCAGAAGTGACATTCCATTTTTCATTGCCCCGGCCCTGTACTCCGGCTTTACCTCTGCTGATGCCCCGACACACTGCAGCAGTACATTCCTTCGCGGATCTCTCATAGCCTGCTCCTGTGTCATATTTCCATTCATAATTTCCCACTGTACATATGTCTGGTCTGTCGTAAGCCTTTCTATATGGTCTGAAAGGCTATATATTCTGGAATCGCCCACGTTTATAATGTAGTAGGCTTTTTGCGTGACAAGCAGCGCTACCACTGTTGTTCCCATGTTTACTGCATGTGCTTTGCCATATGCTTTTATTTTTTCGTTCTGCTGCTGTATTACTTCATCCCACTGTCTTTCCAGAATCAGACTGTCAATATCCGGGTTCGACGATTTGCAAAGCTCAGGCAGCTGCTCGTCACTCCATCTGTCAAATGCTCTGACTACAGTGGCACTGGCCAGCTCACCCTTCGATAAGCCGCCCATGCCGTCACATAATACTGCAAATGCCATGTCTCCTTTGCATGTTGAGAAGCACTTTACCAGCAGACTATCCTGATTAGTTTCTTTTACGATTCCTCTGTCCGTGTCAGCTGCTATTTCAAATCTCATACTCACTCCTCCCAGAATTCAAAATCTTCGTTGCCAAGTCTGCCTTGAAGGGCATGCGCTTTCGCGCATGCCACAGACATTGTTGTTTTTCCCACACCACCACATAGTGATGTAAATACATAGGTAATTATCTTATTGCTCATCATTGTCTTTCTTTTCTTTCATCTTTTTTCTCATATAATAAACGATTATCAATATCGCAATTATAAGTACAAATAATAATATTGCTCCAATTATATATACTGCCTTATCATTATTTGTTTCTACTGATTTGACATCTGACGAATTTGATTCCATAGGTACATCATCTTCGGCAATCTCTGTATCTGTATCTGCTTCTGTATCCTTACCATATATTTTTTTCACTTTATTGGTCTTTCCACCTTCGTCAACAGAACAGTCTGCACACTCTACCATAAGCCTTGAATCACCGTCTTTTGCAGAGAGCACCTCCTTAGGTACTTCAAACTCTATCTTTCCGTCATGCTTGTCCAGATAGTCAAGCATATCGTCTCCCGACATTTCCTTGATAACCTTTTTTTCTTTGTCATCCTTGCCCACTACAGTAATCTTTACACGTCCAAGCTTTCCGCCATCATCCTTCGGCATCAATACTGCATTCTTTGAGCCAATATAGTTTTCATTGTTTTTATCTACACCTGTCAATGTATATGTAGGTGCTGTCTTGTCCACAATAAATTCAATATTTACACTCTTCACATCACTGTAGGCAACTGAATCTGCTTTGTCCTTTGTCTCCACAACGATATTGTACTGACCCTCTTTTTCAAATACCGCATTTGATATCACATATTCGTACTTATGCCAGCCATCGCTTTCACTTACATTATTCACACTGAAGTCTGTTCCCTGCTTAAGTGCTTTTCCATTTACTTTGACAGTACAGCTGGTAACTTCATCCGGATTTATCTCTCTGACTACCACATCATGGTATACCTTCTGCACATAGTAATCCTTTACAAGCTTCATCGTATTGTCATCCAGCGAGAAGATTGAACCGCCTTTGTTTATGGAGAAATCCAACAATTTTCCTCCCTGCCCTGCAGTCTCTGTCACCTGCTTTCCGCCTGCATCTATAATATTGACTGTTTCATAAGAATTTCCGGCCTTATCCTGTGCATGGCATGTCAGTGAATACACTCCATCCTCATTGAGATTTCTAAACTCTACACGTTGTCCGTTTGTAATTGATATCACATTTCCGGTAATCGTTTTTCTTACGAATCTGCTATTTTCATATACCTCAACTGTAAGCACCGGTGAAAAGGATTCAAGATTAGTATCTGTGCACTCTATTACAAATGACATATTTCCTGAATTATTGTTTACTGAGCCCGGGGTTACTCCGTTGATTGTTACAACAGGCTTTGTCGTATCTATGCAGAACTCCTGCTTTGCAAGGTCTTTTGCCTTATTGCCGGCTTTGTCTGTATATGCAAGTGACCATGTATATGTGGCATCCGCATCAAAGCTTAATGTTGCCGTATGTATATCACCATTATCTGACCAGCTTCCAAATGCCGGTGCTGCTACTGATTTTCCTGCATCCTGCGCAGTCATGCTCAGTGCTATTCTGCTTGTATCAAAATTGTGCTCTGTGATTGTCACAGTTGCTGTTCTCTTGTTATTATAATAGTTTCCGTTTGATGCACTGTTGTTATCATATACTACCGAAATAACAGGTGCTGTCGTATCAATTGTAAATTTTGTCGGTGCAAGCGAATTTGCATAATCCACTCCTGCTGCGGCATTTCCCGCAATGTCTTTTACTCCGATTCCAAATGTGTAATCGTCATCATGTCCGTAATATATTGTGGCAACATGTACTGTATCATCACCGTTACCGCTTCCACCTTCTGTGCTCCAGTTTGAAAGAGCAGGTGCCTTACCTGCTGCGGCTTTTATTTCCGCTGCTACCTTTGATGCATCAAAGTTACGCTCTGTTACTTTTACGGTTGCTGTTCGCGGTGCTTTGAAGTATGCTGTGTCTCCAAATGATGTATCTGCACTGTTATTGTCATAGCTTACCTGCACTGTTGGTGCTGTTGTATCTATTTTTATGTATTTTGTTACTGTGTATGCCGTTCCTGCATTGTCTGTTGCGGTAACATCTATACGCACTTCATTACTGTTGTTTGAAGCCGCGCTTATGTCAAATTGCTCTGTTACATGATTTTCCAGATCTTTTAAGCCCGCTGCTGTCTTATCATAGCTATATAATGTTCCATCCTGTGTCGTCTGTCCCATATTTGTTACCGTATAGTTTACGCTCTTTATTCCTGATGCAACTCCTGTGGCATTCTCATCTGATACCTCTATACTTACCGGCACATCTGCACTGTACACTCCTGATGCTGTCTCAGGTGTGATGACTGATATTGCCGGTGCGCATGTATCAACTACCAATCCATTTGTGCTGATATATGAAACATTACCGCTTAAATCTGTAACCCTGACATATACCACGCAGTTTTTGTTCTCGCATTCTATCGGTTCACTGAAGGTGCCATCCTCATTAAGGCTGTCAAGTGTCTTCCAGTCAGCCTCCTGAATACTGTCTACGTCAATTATTGCATCCTCTGCTGAAACGAAATACTCTGCTGACTTGATGCCGCCATGCTCATCTCCAAGCTGTCCGGCAATATTGACCTTCTTGGCAGCAAATCTTGAAATCTCATATTTGTCTTTTGACAGCAATAAATCCCACACGGTATCCATGCCTGTTGAAAGTCCGTCAAACCTGATATTTCCTGTCGGCGACTGTACGTCAATTACAAACTCTGCTGATTTGTCTCCTTCTATCTCAAATCCATTATCTGAATTACCACACAAATCTTTTGCACTGACACTCAGCTCATACTTGTGTCCTGCATTGAATACGAGCTGCTTACTGTAAACAGCTTCTGCTCCCTCGCCTGTCTTTACCCAGTACGACTTTTCAGACCATGCATCTGACTGTGTCTGTTCATTTCCATCAACCTTTACATTGATTTTTGTTTCATCTGGGTCAAAGAAAAGCTCATTCTCTTTTACCGAAATGGTTGCAATCCTGTTTTCCCTGTAATACTCAGTGCCTTTTACACTGCTGATGCACTGTGGATCCGGCTGCTCAGGTGTACCATATGTCACTGTTATTGCAGGCGCTGCCTTATGAATATAAAATGGCTGGCTGCCGCTTGCTGTCAAATCCGCTACAGTCACGTTTCCTGCATCATCAACAGCTTTAACATATACATCTGTCTTTTTATCCAAATAAGCCTCAGCCGATACATTTATGATTCCTGATTCATCAAGCTCATTCCATGCCCCTTCATCATCCGATACTGACTGATCATCTGTCACTATCTGGTATTTTGCTGATACAACACCTGAAATGCTGTCAGTTACACTTGTTTTTATACGGACATCGTCATTGAAATATTTTCTGTTTTTACCCGCTTCCGGCTCTATAATGACATCAGGTGACTGACTGTCCATGCTGAACTTGAAGCTGTCACCTGTAACCTCTGTCTTAAGTCCGGCATAATCAGTTGCCTTTACTGAAAGCATCAGATCCGTTCCGTTAAACTGCTCTGCTGCCGGAATGGTTATCCTTCCTTCCCCGCTTGCGTCAAGCTCAACAGTCTGTCCTGATACAATTTTCTTTTTCCCGTCAAATACAGTGTATTCAACACTCTTAATTCCTGATAAGCTGTCAGCTGCTTTAACGATATAGCTTATATCATCCTTATGCCAGCCTTTTTCATTGGCTGCTGTCATGGTATCCTGTGACACTGTAAGCTCCGGTGGCAGGGTATCAACAACCAGCTTCGCTGTGGAGAAAAATGCTGTCTCGCCATTACAATTGTCCTGAGCCTTTACATATACGTTATATGAAGTATCCTTCAGATCAGATGTATTAATCTTGTACTTATATCGGGCATCATATGTATCCTCAATAAGCTCTAACGGCTTCCATGCTGAATCATCAAGCGCTTTTACCTGCTCATCATTTAAAATACTGCCACTTTCATCTGATTTATTCACATAGTAGAATGCCTGCTTTATTCCGCTGATATCCTCCAGCTGTCCATATACCTTTGCTGCCTGCTGACTGGCCATATTCTGCTCGTCTATTAAATCAGCTTCATATCCAATAGTACCTGAAGGCGCTTTTCTATCCACATAAAACGGCTGCTCTATTGAGCTTGTATCATTACACTCATGCTCCGCCTGATCCTTCGCATACATTCTGATTATCTGATATTTGTGTTCCTCATCCGCTTTTGTACCAAATGTGATGCAGCTGCTATAATCAGCCCCTGTCACGATCCAGTCACTATACTCTATTCCTGCATCAATCAGCTTCTGGGCATTATCGACATCAAATACATCGAATTCTTCCCGGTCATCAACCTTTACCCAAAGCTGTGTGGAACCATCATCCAAAGAGACATCGTGGATATTCATGTCTACTTTTCTGACATTTCCATAATAATCCACAGCATCCTTTGTGAAAGCAGGTTTATCATCCTCCTTTGGATTCAATGTTATCTTTGGAGGCTGTGTATCATATTTGTAGTCGAGCTGCAGACTTCCAATATCTGTGATAGCTCCGCTTTCCTTGTCCTTACGTGCTATTACAAGAGTCTGTCTGTTATCACCCTGCTGTGGCATAAGCTGATATTTATCAGCTTCAATCCATTCATCACCTTTTCTAACCACATATACCGCCTGATTGTCACTTGCCAGCGATAATGTAGGTGCTTCTACATAAAACTGTGTCCCCTGCAGCATTGTCCCTGTCAGGCTGTTATTCATACTGCTGTAATCATATTCTTTGATGGTAACAGTATATTCTGCCTCTGCTGACTTATATTTGTCATCTTCTGCTTTTGTCACCTTTATCCTTACAGTTCCGGTATCCTTTGCTGTCCATATACCGTTTGATGCAAAGTCTGTATCCTTTTCAATCAGATTTTTACCTTCTACAACAGTGTATTTTAAATTGTCAACGGCTGCATCCGCCCTGTCGGATTTTACCACCGGAACAACTTTGTTCCCCACATAAATATCATCCGCCGGTGTATACTCTACCGTCAGCTGCTGTGGCTGTTTTTCCTCGGTGGCATTATTATCCGAATCCTGTTCATCTGGAATTTTACTGTCAGATATATCATCCGAAGCTGCGTCGTTAGATATATCATACTCTGAAGAGGGTGTACCAGCACTTACCGGTGTTGCCGGAAGCGATGTCGCACCCATTACAGAAGCTAGCATGATTGCTAGTAACCTGTTAAGTTTTTTATTAAACACTCTCATATCTCCTTTTCTATTGTATTTTTTATAACTATTCCGTTATGATTTTATTTATATTCCCACTCTTTAC
>ERZ1026888.1185-NODE-1185-length-11910-cov-4.701392_pt1 | contig 11910 bp, 11 predicted proteins | sample MGYA00380174_ERZ1026888 | MGnify/ENA primary metagenome ERZ1026888 (study PRJEB33269, sample SAMEA4719810) | human gut metagenome | biome: human-associated habitat; feature: organic feature; material: feces | place: Cameroon | collected 2013-10 ...
ATCTGAAGCCGGTAAGCTCAGGTACGGATATTCTGGCAGACATTGTACGTCTTGGGGAATTCATGACGCCGCCGTTCTCTGCAAGGAATCGCTGCGGACAGGAGCGTACCAAAACAGAGAAAAGGAACGCTTCAATAACCGGATGGAACACCAATGCCTACGCGGAAAAGCTGATGCGTCTGGCGGATATTGTGACCATCGAAAACGAAAAAGGCGAAATCATCGGCCTCGTTGCCGCCTATCTCAACCGAAGTGATTTCGGATTTATTTCCATGCTCATTGTCATGCCGGAGTACCGGAGGTGCAGAGCAGCAGAGGCACTGTGTGAGAAAGTTCATGTGCTGGCAAGAGAAAAGAACATTCCCAGCATCCGCGGAGAAATCCGGAAGGAAAATATGGCTTGTCGGAGACTAGCAGAAATGATGGGATATGTGCAATATAAGGATACCAGGAATGGATTTGTGGGAGTAGAGAAGAGAATATTGCCAGAATGAAACAAATGTAAGAAGGGGTAAATACAAAATGAGCAGTTTTTATACGAAGGAAGAATTAAAAAACGTGGGATTTAAGTATGTGGGGGGGGGTACCCTGATCAGTAGGAAAGCCAGTATTTATGGCGCAGAACAGATCAGTATCGGTCAAAACGTCCGGATTGATGATTTCTGCATCTTAAGTGGGAAAATTGAAATCGGCAATTATGTGCACATCGCAGCCGGCACGATGCTGTTTGGCGGAGAAACTGGAATTTTACTGCGGGATTACGTTGGAATTTCCTCCAGAAGTGCCGTTTACGCGGCAAGTGATGATTATTCGGGACACTTCATGACGAATCCAACCGTTCCCGAGCAGTATCGTCATATCATCAGTAAGACTGTCTGCATGGAGAAGCATGTACTGATCGGCACTGGATGCACAATTTTGCCTGGAGTGAGGATTGGAGAAGGAACATCTGTTGGAAGCATGTCCTTGGTGAATCAGTCTCTGGATGCATGGGGAATCTATGTGGGAATTCCGTGCAGACGAATGAAGGAACGCAGCAAGGATTTGCTTCTCTTGGAGAGGAACATGTCTGCAGAGCACGGTCTGAAGTAAGGCGGTTGCCTTGCGAGTCCGGGCAGATATGTCACCGATTCGATGAAAAGGTTCGATATTCCTTCTTCCAGAGAGGGAGTATTGAATATGAGAAAATTAATGATCCTTGGCGGATCGCGTTATGCACTGCCGGTGATTGAGGCAGCGCACAAGCTGGGCATCTATACCATCACATGTGATTATCTGCCGGACAACATTGCACATAAGTATTCGGATGAATACTGTAATGTCAGCATCATTGAAAAAGAAAAGGTACTGGAGGCCGCTCAGCAACTTCATATCGATGGAATCATGTCTTTTGCCTGTGATCCGGGCGTGGCCACAGCGGCCTATGTTGCAGAACAGATGGGACTTCCGAATGTGGGACCCTATGAATCGGTTTGCATCCTTCAGAATAAGGGAAAGTTCCGTGAATTCCTGACGAAGAATGGTTTTAACGTTCCAACGGCAAAGAGCTACAAGAAGGTAGAAGATGCTGTCAAAGATGCCGGAATCTTCCGTTGGCCCGTCATTGTGAAACCGACGGATTCCGCAGGAAGCAAAGGCGTTACCCGGGTAGATGATCCGGGCAGACTGGAAGAGAGCATCCGGTATGCCCTTTCTTACTCACATTCCGATGAATTTATTATCGAAGATTTTATTACACAGCACGGCTATTCGTCGGACTCTGACAGCTTCTCTGTTGATGGCGAGTTGAAGTTTGTTTCCTTTGACTGCCAGCATTTTGATCAGAACGCAGAGAATCCATATACTCCGGCAGCATACAGCTGGCCGTCATCTATGAGCCAAGAGCATCAGGGGGAACTGACATCCGAGATCCAAAGGCTATTAAAGCTTCTTCATATGCGGACGGCTGTCTACAATATTGAAACCAGAGAGGGAACGGACGGGAAGGCATATATTATGGAGCTATCCCCTCGCGGAGGCGGGAATCGCCTTTCGGAATGCCTTCGCTATGCGACGGGCGTCGATATGATCACCAATATGGTGAAATACTCCGTTGGGATGCCGGTGGATCCGATTGAGCAGAAACCATATAAGGGCTGCTGGGCGGAAATCATTCTGCACAGCGATGAAGAGGGCATCTTCAAGGAACTGTGGATTTCTGATGAGATTGCAGACAATGTTGTGGAACGCGATCTCTGGATTGAGCCAGGAACTCGCGTTGGCGGTTTCAAGGGAGCCAATGAAGCAATCGGGACACTGGTGCTTCAATTTGAGAGTCAGGAACGGATCGAAGAGGTCCTTGGAAATCAAAGCAAGTATGTTAAAGTGGAGCTGAAGTAATATGCGGTGGATAAGGTTATGAAAGAAATTGGCGGATTTCTGGGATTAGAATGGAATCACGGCCGGGAATTTTATGAACAGGGAATTGCATTAAACAGTGGAAGAAATTGTCTGCGCTATTTGATACGTGCAAGAAAGATCAAAAAGATTTGGCTCCCCAAATTATTATGCTCGGCAATCTCAGATACATGTTTGGAAGAAAAAACAGAAATTTTTTATTATTCGGTGGATGATAATCTTCGACCAGTTCTTACAGAAGTAACAAATCGGAAAGATTGGGTTTATCTGATTAATTTTTATGGTCAGTATGGCAGTGATGAGATTGTTTCATATGCAAATGAATATAAAAATCTTATCGTTGATAATGTGCAGGCGTTCTATACAAAGCCGATTAAAGGATTAGACACAATCTATACTTGCCGGAAATTTTTTGGTGTACCCGATGGAGGATATCTTTATACAGATTGCAGGCTTTCTGAAATGTTGCAGAAGGATGAATCTTATAACAGACTTACCTTCTTAGCAGGCCGATTAGAACGTTCTGCAAATGAGTTCTATTCGGCATACCGAGAGAATGAACAACGCATTGATGAACTTCCGCTCAGAAGAATGTCGATAGTGACCCAAAATCTCTTACGTGGAATTAATTATGACCAAATAAAAAAAGTTCGAGAACAGAATTTTAGATATTTACATCAATGCCTGAAGCATTTCAATCAAGTGGAGCTTTGTGTTCCTGATGGTCCATATATGTATCCGCTTCTGTTAGAAAATGGCGCGGAGATACGCAAGAAACTGCAGGAAAAGAAAATATATGTTCCGACATTGTGGCCGAATGTTGTAGAGAATCTTTCGCAGGAGGATGCGGAGTATAGTCTTGCAGAGAATATATTGCCGCTTCCATGCGATCAACGCTATGGAGTGCGGGATATGGAATATGTGGTGAAACAAATATTAGATGGTATGGATAGAAGAGGTGAATAAAGGAATAAGGTTGTATTTAAGGCAATAGAAAAGGCGGCCTGAAAGCAACTATGCAATATACAAAGGAGAATGCAATATGAAGAAGATTATTATTTTCGGCGCGACAGGAAACGTAGGCTCTTATGTACATAAGTATGCCTGCGAATATTTCAAGGATCGATATGAGGTGATTGCATCAGGACACCGCCAGACGGATTTTTTTGAAAAGCGAGGTCAGAAATATGTTTCGGTTGATATCAGCAGAGCGGAGGAATTCGAGAAACTTCCGCAGGAGGATGTCTATGCGGTGATTGACCTTGCAGCTCAAATTCCTTCTTACATGAAAGGGTATCATCCTGAAAAATATGTGCAGTCGAATATCATGGGCGCATATAACGTGCTCGAATATTGCCGTAAGGTTCACGCAGACCGTATATTGTTCTCCACAACGGTGTTTGACATCTCGTTATCAGCGACAAACGGAACAGTCTTAAAACCGGATATGCCGTATAATTTCAGCTATAAAGGCGATCATGCTGTTTATGTGATTACGAAGAATACATCAATTGAATTTATGAAGCACTATTATGCGGAATATGGCCTGAAGTATTTTATTTTCCGCTTCCCTACAATTTATAATTACAGTCCGTATCACTACTACCATCCGAATGGAGTGAAAACACTCCGCCCGGTTTATCGCATGATTGATCAGGCAATGAAGGGAGAACCGATGGAGCTCTGGGGAGATCCCAATTATGCCAAGGATATGGTTCATGTTTATGATTGTGCGCAGATGATTTGCAAGGCGGTTGAAGTGAATCGTGATCACGGCTGGTATAATGTAGGAACCGGGGTTCCGGTTACATTGCAGCAGCAGATCGAAACCATTATTAAGGTATTCTCTCCGGCGGATCATCCTTCTCAAATCGTCTATCGTCCGGATAAACCGGTCGGCGGCGGGTTTCTTATGGATGTGACGAATGCGAAGGAAGAGCTTGGCTATGAGCCGAAGTACGATGTGGAGGCACTGTTTAGAAATTACAAAGAAGAAATGGCCGTGAACAGATTTAAGGAACTGCGTGGGGAATGAAAATTTGATATAAGATTCAGAGGTCACATTGGCAGGAGTGGTTTTCACAAAGAATGTCACCATGTATAACTGCTTGTCGTCTCGGCATTTTTGCTTTAGAATTCCTTCCTCCTGAAGAGAAGATCGAGGAAAATCCTGAGGACGCCACATCTGAGTCCAAGTCAAAGAAGCCCAAAAAGCCAGGAAAAACTCTGGAGGAGACGCTGGAAGGAAAACCATTCACGAAGAAATATGTTGACCTTCCGGAGGACCAGAAGGTGTGCCCGGAATGCGGTACGCCCTACACGAAGGCAGGGGAAGAATACCAGCGCACGGAGTATAACATCATTCCTCCCAGAATCGAGATCATCAAGTGGTACAGCATCACTTACCGCTGCCCGCACTGTTCTGGCAACGGAGTGGTTCCGGAACTGATCAAAAGTAAACGTCTACCAGTACCTTACCTACCTTCTGGAGAAATGCCCTACGAGCCAGACTCCCGACGAAGATCTGGAAAAGTTGGCACCCTGGGATCCGGAAGTAAAGCGGATTACTGGTGAGCACAGCAAAGCGATCCCGACGGCGTAAGATCTGTATCCTATGTGAATTGTCATCGTGCCCCAGCCGCCAACTGAAGCGGCCGGGGCTTTCTTACGACTGGTAGTTCTGGAAACGTAGTGAACGTCTACCTCCTACCATTGTAGGAACCGAAGGAGCAGAAAACCAGTCACCAGATTTTTGATGTTTACGAGAAAGGAGTATGCCACTTCTTTCAGGGGGGGGGTAAAGAAGGGTATAATCATAAGTCACAGCATAGAATGCATTTTCAAGTAAGAGATTATTTAAGCGACGAGAAGGTAGGACTGACGGATGAGAAAATCTGCGAAAATCCAGTGGAAATATGTCTATCGATATGGATGTGCATTACTGCTGACATTGATGGCAGTGGCAATGTTTCTGTTTGCCTGGTATGACTTTGTGCAGGAGAACAACCAGACCGGGCATTTATTGGGACTTGGGAATTTGTCCATGTCGGTGCTGATATATTGCGCCTTATTTATGATCATTGGAAAATGGCTGCATGCGTTTCAGATTGGCGTGGAGCGCAAGGCGAGTGTGATGGCATCGCAGATGCTGACGCTTCTCGTGGTGGATTTTATAGAAGTCTTTCTCTCCCTTGCCATCACGGGACAGTTCCGCTTTTTTAACGAGTTCCTTCGGATTTATGCTGTGATGTTCGTGGTTCAGACGGTGGTTCTGTGCCTGACGGTAATTCCGATGATCAATTTCTATCGGCGGACCTTTCCACCGTTGCAGATTCTGGAGCTGCATGGGGCTTATCCGAATGATTTATGCGATAAGATTGGCTCGGTTCCGTATAAATATCATGTGCTGATGCAGATGAGCAGCACAGGGGATGAGCAGACCATTCGCAGTGCAATGGAACAATGTGATGCGGTTCTCTTAAATGATCTCCCCGCGGAAGAGAAAAACCTTTTCCTGAAGCTGTGCTTCGAAATGAACAAAAGAGTCTATTTCGTACCGAAGCTATCTGATGTCATTGTCAAGAGTGCGGAGCAGCTGAATTTGTTCGATACGCCGTTGTTTCTCTCCAGAAATAATGGGATGAAAGCATTGGAACGCGTGATCAAGCGCGGCTTTGATATTATCCTGAGCCTCGCAGCTCTTTTATTGCTGTCTCCAGTTTTCCTTATCGTTGCAATTGCAATTAAGATTGAAGATGGGGGGGGCAGTTTTCTATCGGCAGGAGAGATGCACCATCCATGGAAGAAGGTTCTGGATTCTGAAATTCCGATCCATGATTGAAAATGCAGAGCAGGATGGAAGGCCACATCCGGCAGGAGAGCAGGACGACCGAATTACAAGAATAGGACATATTATCCGTGCCTGCCGAATTGATGAGCTGCCGCAGCTGATCAATATTATCCGGGGAGATATGTCAATTGTGGGTCCACGCCCGGAACGTGTGGAGCACGTGGAGAAATATACCGAGGACATTCCGGAGTTTGCCTATCGGATGAAGGTGAAGGCGGGATTAACCGGAATGGCGCAGGTATATGGAAAATACAACACAACGGCGCTGGATAAGCTGAAGTACGATATGCTCTATATCACAAATTTCAGCATTCTGCTTGATTTACAGATTATCTTTGAAACGGTAAAGATCCTGTTCCAAAAGGAAAGCACAGAAGGGTTTTCGGAAGAGCAAGCGGAAAAAATGCGGACTGGCAGTGGCAGAAGAAAGTGATTATACACTGAGTATCAAAAATTTGATTATGAAAAATAATTTATCCTATTCTAGAAATGCTTTAAAAATGAAAAAATGGAGAATAGTGGATATAATTCTATATTTTATGGTTCTACTTCATACGTTGATATTTTCTATATCGCATTTTGACTGTGAAAAAAATAAATGGGTATATGTAGGCTTTGTAATTATAGGGGGGCTTTCTTTTTCAGGTATTGTTCTGTCTAAAAGAAGCATTTCCGTATTTCGCATGATTTGTATTTTTACATATATATTCTTTTTCATGGCTCCCTGGCAACAATATAGCGAAGGGTCTAAGTCAATATGGGAAGGAATACATTGTAACTATACAGAAGAAATGTATTTAAGAGCAAATGTTGCTATAATTTTATTCTTATTTTTCTTTTTTTGTGGCTATTTATGGGAGAGTAGATGCAAGATCAAAGATGGGAACAAATCATCTATAAAGCCAATGATGGAGAGTAAACTGAGATGCTTTTTTACTATGATAACCATTGTGGCATTTGTGCTTTTATGTGTTTGTAATAATTTGACAGGACATATAAACGAAATAACTGGAAATTTAAACATTGACACACAAATTACTAATATTGTTAGATTTACACCGATTTATGCCTTGATTTCATATGCAACATTTGGCGAGCATGAAACGATCAAGTGTAGAATTCGAAAATTATTTTCATATAAAGAGATATTTTTGATTATAGCTGCTTTCTTGCTTATCTTTAATCCATTATATGGGTGGCAAAGTCGGTCTAATTGGTTAATTCCATTTACAATAGTAGTTGCAATATTTTTTTATGATATGTTACCGAAGAGCTTTGTTTTCTTTGGAATGTACTATGCACTTGTTGTTTTATTTACACCACTTAAGCAACTTACACTAGAATCGTTTAATCCGTATATTTTTATTAATAAAGTCGATCTGAATTATTATGATTATGATGCATATCAAATGCTTATGATGATTATGAACTATACAGATCATGTAGGAGTTTCTTTTGGGAAAAATATTGTTTCTGCATTGGCGTTTTTGATTCCAAGGAGTATCTGGAAGGGAAAGATGACAGCTACAAGTGTGCTGGCCGCAACATATTATGGTGCTACATTTACTAATATTAGTTCGCCTCTGATTGCAGAGTTCTATTTTGCTTTTTCTTATGCTGGATGTATATTTGGAGCTTTGGGCTTGGGGGTGCTTTTGTCAGGAATAGATCATTGGTGTGATAGCAACTCTATTTTAAAAAGAAATTTATTCTGCATTTCTGTTGGTTATACACATTTTTTGTGCAGAGGTGCACTTTTGCCGGTGCTTTCTTTTGAATTGGGTTCGTTTCTTCCGATAATGCTTGTTGCTGGATGGCAATGGATAGATAATAAGATGCTCACCATTCGATCAAAACTAAAAAAATGAGATAGCATATTTATGTTAAAGAACTTTTGAAAAAAAGATGAGAATTTTGGGCTTCAATATTAATTATAATTGATTCCACAGAATATTATATGCTATTACTTGTGATAATCAACACATTTCAGGAGGAATAGAGTGCAGATAAATAAAATGAGTCGTACCGATGCGGCAACAAAGAATTTGACAGTAGGTGTGCTCAGTAAAGTAGTGCTTCTTGGAGCGGCATTTACTGTTCGCACTATTTTTATTCGTATTTTAGGGGTTGAGTACACTGGAATAAGCAGCTTATTTACAAATATTCTTAACCTTTTGAATTTAGCTGAGCTTGGCCTAGGAAGTGTATTTACTTTCGAATTATATGAGCCATTACATGCTAAAGACAATGCAACTGTATGTGCATATGTTGCTTTGTTTAAAAAAATATACTATGTAATTATTGCGGCAATATGTTGTATAGGCATGGCATTAGTCCCTTTTTTAAGGAGCATCACGCATAGTACGTTACCAACAAATTACTTGGTGACGTACTATTTATTGTATTTGGTTGATTCAGTTGCTAGCTATTTTGTTGTTTATAGAACAACAGTTATTGAAGCAGATCAAAAACGGTATGTAGTTCAATATATTGAAATCGCATCAAAGTTAATTCAATATGTACTGCAAAGTATTTATCTGCTTCGCTTTCATGACTTCGAAGGATATCTAATTATACAAGTTTTTTTCACGGTTTTGAGAAATATTATTTTGCACTGGATTGCAGGAAAAATGTATCCTTATTTAAAAAGCAAGACAGTATTAAAAATAGAACAGAAAACTATAAAAAAGATTGCTATCAATGTGAAGGCGACCTTCGTTTCAAGGTTGTCCGACACTATTATGAATCAAACAGATAGTATTATTATTTCTGCACTAATTGGAGTGGCTGCAGTTGGTTATTATAGCAATTATAATATGATAGTAGTATACATCAACAGCATTATTTCAATACTGTTTTATGCGATTGAGGCCAGCGTGGGAAATTTGAATGCTGAACATGATGCGAAAAAATCATTTTCTCTGTTCAACAAATTATCTGTATGGATGGCTATCATGAACGCATTTTGTGTTTCATTGTATGTATGTCTTGTCCAAAACTTCATCAGTCTTTGGATTGGGAAAGAATATCTGCAAGATATGCTATTAGTTATATGCATTCTGTTTTCTTTTTATATGAATCAAACGATGGGTGTCCTTTATATATATCAAAAAACAATGGGCCTTTTTTGTGAGGTGCAAAAAATATATCCATTTATGGCTGTATTAAATATAGTACTTTCTATTTGGCTAGGAAGATCTATGGGAATCGCAGGAGTTATTGGGGCTACTGGAATTGCTAGAGGAGTCACGATTTTTTGGTATGAAGGAAAGATAATATTCAATAAGTTGGAACATTCATTTAAAGAATATATTCACCAACAATTACTGTTTGCTCTATACACTGTTGCTACGGCTTTCGTTAGCTATTTGCTATGTACGTATATTCCGCTTGGCGGTTTTGGAGGCCTGTGTGGAAGATTGTTCACTGTAATTGGCATATGGGGGACATGTACTTTATACTTGTGGAAAAAGACAAACGAATGGAAATGGGGACTATCTATAGTAAAAAGAAAAATAGAAAGAAATGATACTTATATAGAATAATACAATTGAATTGCATTAATCTTGTTCTTGAAAAAGTGTATCACATATAGAGGTAGATATGATGAACGATTATTTAGTTGATGTTGCGGTAGAGATAAACATTTGGATTCGGCCAAATTTACAGAGAGAGCAATTCGAGGTTATAAAAAAAGCTCGTCCAAGCGTCTTGTTTTTGATTTCTGATGGAGGTCGAAATGAACAGGAGTGGGAGGCCATTAAAATCGGACGTAATATATATGACAATGAGATAAATTGGAATTGCCATGTATATAGAATGTACGAAGAAAGAAATCAGGGCTTATATGCCATGGGAGCCAAGGCCAAGAAACTGGTTTGGTCGAAAGTGGATGCTTGCATATTCTTAGAGGATGACATTATTCCAGCAGTCAGTTATTTTAAGTTTTGTGCTGACATGTTTGAAAAATATCGAGATGATACAAGAATTTTTGGAATATGCGGATTTAATATTGAAGAAATCAACAAGAACTGCAGCGATGATTATTTTTTTTCTAGATATGGATCTGTTTGGGGAGCTGCCTTTTGGAAAAGATCTTATTTACAGTGCTCCACAGTTTTTACAAAAAGCCAATATACACAGGACCTTCTTAAAGATCAGATGAAAGAACATCCAACACATTGGAAACAGATTACAGAAATCATCAAAACAGGAGAATACGATGGCCATGTTCCTGCAATGGAGTTTTATATGAATTTAGCGGTTTATGGATATCATCAGTTATTCATTGTTCCTAAATATAATTTAGTGAGTAATAAAGGATGTGATCCATCTTCGGCGCATAGTGATAGCATAATCAAGTTGCCTAGGGCAATACGGAAGGCCTTCAATAGCAAAACGTATGAATTAACTTTTCCGTTAAAAGAACCCGTTTATGTGATTCCTGATATCAAATATGAAAAACAGCGTAATCGGATTTTAGCAATTGATCATCCATTGATAGATCTTTCAAGAAAAGTAGAAAGAGGACTTTTATTAATAAAAAATGGGGATGGTAAAACACTTTGGACCAAAATTGGAAAATATATTGATAAAACTAAACAAATTGAAAAATAGATATTTTAGGCGAAAAGTGGAATGATTTTACGGGCTTTGTCAATTTCAAATACTTTTGATTTTGTGTATAGATCATGGGAGGATTGGATAAAATATTGATGAGAATCGAGAACAAAATGAACAAAGACCTCTTAAGAAAAGTGCAATTAGTTCAACTAGAGATAGCATGTGAAATTAAGCGAGTCTGTGAAGAAAATCAAATCTCTTTCTTCTTGGATGCTGGAACGCTGATTGGGGCAGTACGGCATCAAGGATTCATTCCGTGGGATGATGACTTGGATATTGGGATGCTGAGGAAGGATTATAATCGCTTCGTGGAGATTGCACCTAAAGCGTTGAATGAGGAGTATGTATGGCAGAGTTGGACAAATGATGAACACTATGCGCTTCCGTTCGGAAAGGTGAGAAAAAGAAATACATTATATTTGGAGGAAAAAACGCAGCATTTACAGCATAATGGATTTTATGTTGATGTCTTCCCATTTGATTATGCGCCAGTTGACGAAGGAGAACGGAAGAAGCTTCTGAAGAAACGAATGGACCTTTCAAGGTGTATCCTTATCAAAGAGAATTATAAGCCGTGGGTGGAGAATGGTAAGATAAATTGGAAGAAGAAAGCGGGATATTTGTGGTATCAAGTTATTGCGAGCCGGTATTCCAAATCGGCTCTCGTCCAAGAGTATGAGAATGCTGTCGCGGAGGTTGCTCCATCGGAATGGGTTTATGAGCAATTCGGCGATAGTCATATTCATTATTATCGTTTGGAATGGCTCAAGGAAACAGCAAAAAAGATTTTTGAAAATTCAGAGTTTCCGATTCCGATTGGTACGGATAAGTTTTTAAGAGAGGAATATGGGGATTATATGCAGCTTCCGCCAGAGGAGGAGCGAGAGAATCGCCACGGAATTGTAAGGGTGGAATTCCATTATCAGGAGAATTGATAAGCCCAGGAAGCCACCGTGAATTTTGGGATTCTGTAGAAAACATCTTGTTGAATTATATTTTGTTAAGTTGCTGTTCACCAAAAAAAGGAAAATGAGGAACAT
>ERZ1026888.1187-NODE-1187-length-11904-cov-20.127437_pt1 | contig 11904 bp, 9 predicted proteins | sample MGYA00380174_ERZ1026888 | MGnify/ENA primary metagenome ERZ1026888 (study PRJEB33269, sample SAMEA4719810) | human gut metagenome | biome: human-associated habitat; feature: organic feature; material: feces | place: Cameroon | collected 2013-10 ...
TAAAAAGACGACAGCTAAGAAGACAACGACAAAGAAAACAACAGCTAAGAAATCTACAGCAAAGAAAGAGATTAAAGTAAGTGCTTTTGTTGAATACTATGGAAAACAGGTGGAAGAAAAAGAAATCATTGCAAGAGTAAAAAAAGCATGGACATCTTCTGGAAACAAAATCGGAGATATCAAGACAATGGATTTATACATAAAGCCAGAAGAGTCAGCTGTTTATTATGTAATTAACGGAACATCAACGGGAGCAGTAGCATTCTAAAGGCAGATATGGAACCAGAGGCTGTGAATCTTCGGAAACACGGCCTTTTATACTTTTGAGAATACAAAACCGGCAGCGGTGGTTATGTATAATGAGGGGTATAAGAGAAAGGAGTATGGATATGGAGAACGTAACATCAGTTTTGAAATCGGCAGACGGACCCACGAGTATCTTTGTTGCAGGAAAGACGCCGGAAATTATGGGGGCTTTGATCGCAACAGTTGTGGTAGGAGTAATCATAGCTTTGTTTGGACTGAAAATTGTAAGGGTGTTATCGGCACTTGTAGGACTGGCTGTGGGAGCAGTTATTGGAGCAACGGTAGGAGTGATTGCCGGCTTTGATATGACAAAAATGCTTGTGGCGGTTGCAGTGTGTGCGGTAATATTATGCGTTATGTGTGCGGCACTTCGCAAATTTGGAATCTTTATTATGACATTTTTCGGATCCTTCGGCACATTTGTTACGCTGCTTGAAACAAAGTCAGTGATAGTACTTGCTATTTGTGCGGTTATCGCTCTGATCGTTGCGATACTTACGGTAATTTTTGCTGAGTTTTTTGTTATATTTGTGACTGGCATCATGGGCGGTGTAGAGGCTGGAATGGCATTACCGTTTGTGTGTGGAATGACGAAGATTGGCTGGATCGGATATGTGATGAGTGCAGCAATCGCAGTGATCGGAATTGTAGTTCAGACGATGATGCAGTCCAGAAAGATTGGAAAGAAAGAAAAGATATTCTCAAAGAAGATCAAAGAACAGGTATCTATGGAGTCTGAGGTTGAAAAAGCAAGAATGCTTTTAGATGATGGAGAGCCGGAAGAAAGTATGGAAGCAGCCGGGGATAAAGAAAAAACGGATAATGCTGAAGAGACAGATAAGGAAGAGACTGTGACAGAAATATTTGATCTGGATGATACGAAGCCAGATGAAGATAATCTGGACGACGATGAAGATGTTGTGACAGTTGAAAAAACGGATGAGCCGGAAGACGGATTTCTGGATGAAGATGATGTGGAGATTTTTGAAACAGATGATTCAGATGTTGTAGTTTTTCATCCTGACGATATTGATTAATGAAGAAAATCCGACACAGACAGTAATTTCTATATACGAATGTGATAAGAAAAACACCTGGTGCAGAAAATTAAAAACTGCATCAGGTATTTTTTATACCGAAATATGCAATAGAAACTGTTACCTACAGGCAGGATGTATTATTTTGACAGATCAGATTAAGAAAGATATAAGAAAGCCGGGAAGCAGTTTCGTTGTAATTTAAGAGGGATGTGATATAATACCATTAAGAATAAAGTTAAGGAGGCTTACTTATGAAGATAGATATGCATTGCCATGTGCGGGAAGGCTCAGTGGACAGCCGGGTAAGCTTGGATGAATACATCACAACCTTGAAAGAAAAAGGATTTGACGGAATGCTGATCACGGATCATGACACTTATCATGGCTATCGTCACTGGAAATATCACATGAAAGGAAAGGTACATGAAGACTTCGTAGTTCTGAAGGGAATCGAATACGATACACTGGATGCAGGTCATATTATCTGTATCATGCCGGAAGGTGTTAAGATGCGTCTCCTGGAAGTGAAGGGACTTCCGGTGTCTGTGCTGATCGACTTTGTGCACAGACATGGTGGAATCTTAGGACCTGCACATCCATGCGGAGAAAAGTACCTGAGCTTTACGAATACCAGCAGATTCTATAAGTCACCGGAACTGATCAAGCGATTTGACTTTATAGAGGCTTTTAATGCATGTGAATCTGCAGAATCGAACGAAGGTGCAAGAAAGCTTGCGGAAAAATATAAAAAGCCGGGAATAGGGGGAAGCGATGCACACAGACCGGACTGCATCGGGACAGGCTATACGATTCTTCCGGAAAGAGTTACCTGTGAGACAGAACTGATCGCATTGATACGGAGTAAAGCTGCGATTGAAGCAGGCGGAGTACTCTATGGAAAGACGGCAAAAGACAAGATGGGACCGGCCCATAAAATTCTGACATATTCTTTCTGGTTCTATAACAAAGGTGGTGCGCTCCTTAAGAAACACAAAAGAACTCTGAAGGGAAAAATTGAAAATCCGGCTACTCCGATCGATCCGATTGAGATCCCATACCTGCATAATATCAAGAAACAGAAGTGAAAAATTATGCACTAAAATTTATAATTTCTTGCATGCCCTTTTTTACTGTGCTAAAATACAGTATAAAACTATGAGAGATCAAGGAGGTACAGGTTCGTTATGGGAATGACGATGACACAGAAGATACTGGCAGCTCATGCAGGTCTTGACAGCGTGACAGCCGGTCAGTTAATAGAAGCAAAGTTAGATGTAGTCATGGCAAATGACATCACAGGTCCTATGGCTCTGCCAATCTTCAGACAGATGGCAGACAAAGTATTTGACAAAGACAAGGTGGTACTGGTACCAGACCACTTTACACCGAATAAAGATATCAAATCAGCAGAGAACTCAAAATCGATCCGTGAATTTGCAAAGAATCAGGGACTTAGCTGGTATTTTGAACAGGGAAAATCAGGAGTAGAACATGCAATCCTTCCGGAGGCCGGAGTTGTTGCAGCAGGGGAATGTATCATTGGCGCAGATTCCCATACCTGTACATATGGTGCGTTGGGTGCATTCTCAACAGGTGTCGGAACAACCGATATTGCAACAGGTATGGCAATGGGAGAACTGTGGTTCAAAGTTCCGAGTGCAATTAAGTTCGTACTGACAGGAAAGCCTGGCAAATATGTAAGTGGTAAAGATATCATCATCCATATCATCGGTAAGATTGGTGTGGACGGAGCTCTTTACAAATCCATGGAATTTACCGGAGACGGAATCAAGAATCTTTCTATGGCAGACAGATTCACAATGGCAAACATGGCAATCGAAGCCGGAGCCAAGAACGGAATATTCCCGGTAGATGAAAAGACAGAAGAATACTTAAAAGAACATACAAAGAAAGAATATAAAGTGTACGAAGCAGATGAGGACGCAGAATATGAAAGTGTTGTAGAGATCGATCTTTCCGAAGTCCGTCCAACAGTAGCATTCCCGCATCTTCCGGGCAATGCGAAGACGATTGACGAGATCGAAGCAATGGAACCAATCAAGATCGATCAGGTCGTGATCGGATCCTGTACAAACGGAAGAATGGAAGATATGAGAAAAGCAGCTGCCATTCTTCAGGGACATACTGTTCATCCGGATGTACGTGTTATGGTCGTTCCGGCAACACAGAAGATCTACAAACAGTGTATCAGAGAAGGCCTTCTGGAAATCTTCGTAGACGCAGGATGTGCAGTCAACACACCAAGCTGTGGACCTTGTATGGGTGGACATATGGGTGTTATGGCAGCAGGAGAAAAATGTGTATCTACAACAAACCGTAATTTCGTAGGAAGAATGGGGCATGTAGATTCCCTGATTTATCTGGCATCACCGGAAGTAGCAGCAGCAAGTGCAATCGCAGGATATATCGCTAACCCAGAGAAAGTAGGTGACAAATAATGAAAGCTTTAGGACATGTTTTTAAATACGGAGATAACGTAGATACAGACGTAATCATTCCTGCAAGATATCTGAATTCATTCGATGCACAGGAACTTGCAAGCCATGCAATGGCAGATATCGACCCTGAATTTGTAAATAAAGTACAGCCTGGAGATATTATTGTTGCCAACAAGAACTTTGGATGCGGTTCTTCAAGAGAACATGCACCATTATGTCTTAAGACAGCAGGTGTCAGCTGCGTTATCGCAGAGACGTTTGCAAGAATCTTCTATCGTAATGCGATCAATATCGGACTTCCGATCATTGAGTGCCCGGAAGCGGCAAAAGCAATCGAAGCAGGTGATGAAGTAGAGATCGACTTTGACAGCGGTAAGATTTGCGACAGAACAAAAGGTACGGAATTCCAGGGACAGCCTTTCCCTGAATTCATGCAGAAACTGATCGCTGCAGGTGGACTTGTAAAATATACAAACAGCAAGAGAAAGTAATCATATAAGGAGAGCATTGGCATGGGTTTATATTACAAAAGTACAAGAAATTCGAATCTGAAAGTAACAGCATCTGAAGCAATTCTGCAGGGACTTGCCCCGGACGGTGGACTTTTTGTACCATCAGAACTTCCGAAACTGGATGTATCAATGTCGGATCTGAAAGGAAAGACATATCAGGAGATCGCATATCTTGTAATGAAACAGTTCCTGACAGATTTTACGGAAGAAGAACTGAAAAGCTGTATCGATAAAGCTTATGACAGCAAATTTGACACAGAAGAGATCGCACCGCTTGTAAAAGTAGATGATACTTATTATATGGAATTATTCCATGGTGCAACGATCGCGTTCAAAGATATGGCGTTATCTATTCTGCCACATCTGATGACGACTTCAGCAAAGAAGAATGATGTAAAGAATGAAATCGTAATCCTGACTGCCACATCCGGAGATACAGGAAAAGCTGCACTTGCCGGATTTGCAGATGTGGAAGGAACAAGGATCATCGTATTCTATCCTAAGAACGGAGTCAGCAAAGTGCAGGAACTTCAGATGGTGACACAGAGAGGCGAAAATGTAAATGTAGTAGCGATCCATGGCAATTTCGATAATGCCCAGAGTGGTGTAAAAGCCATGTTCGAGGATAAAGAACTTGCAGAAGAACTTGCGAAGAAAGGCTATCAGTTCTCATCAGCCAACTCGATCAATATCGGACGTCTGGTTCCACAGGTGGTATATTATGTCAATGCATATGCCAAACTTCTGGAAAATGAAGAGATTGAAGACGGTGAGAAGATCAATGTAGTAGTTCCGACCGGTAACTTTGGTAATATCCTGGCTGCATACTATGCAAAACAGATGGGAGTCCCAATCGATAAACTGGTATGTGCATCGAATGACAATAAAGTGTTATTTGACTTCTTCCAGACAGGTGATTATGACAGAAACCGTGAGTTTATCCTCACAACATCACCATCTATGGATATCCTGATTTCAAGCAACCTGGAACGTCTGCTTTATCGGATCAGCGGAGATGATGACCAGAAGACAAAAGATATGATGGAAGCATTAAAATCCACAGGAAAATATACAATTACAGAAGATATGAAGGCACGTCTTGATGATTTCGCAGCTGGATATGCGACAGAAGAAGAGTGTGCGCAGAATATCAAGAAAGTATATGATAAGACAGGGTATGTGATGGATACACATACAAGTGTAGCATCTTATGTGTGTGAATGTTATCAGAAGAACAGTGGAGACAATAAGAAATGCGTGATTGCATCAACAGCAAGTCCATATAAATTCGTGAAGAGTGTCATGAGTGCAATTGATCCGAAGTATGCAGATCAGGATGAGTTCAGTCTTCTGAAGGTTCTGGAAGAAACATCAGGACGTGAGATGCCGCAGGCGATCAAAGATATCCTGAATGCAAATATTCTGCATGATCTGGAATGTGATGCTGATAAGATGAAAGATACAGTGAAGAATATTCTGGAAGTATAGAACGTTTACAAAATGATAAATATATTTTCTGTATTGATAAAAATACATAAAATGCAAGATTTCGTGTGAAATCTTGCATTTTGTGCTTTTAAAACAAAAAATAGAATAAAAAATAAAAGTTTTAGAGAAAGAACTTGCAAAAACACATTGTGAAAAGATTGTTAAAGTATTGACTTTTGCGTAGAAAAATGCAATAATAAAACAAATGCTGTTGTGGGAGAATATAACAAGACTAGAATTTATAAATATACAGCAGCAAATAAAAGAAAAGAGGTTAAATGAAGATGGCTAAAATCGATTTAAGCAAGTATGGCATTTCAGGAACGACAGAAATCGTACACAATCCTTCTTATGAATTATTATTTGAGGAAGAGACAAAACCAGAACTCGAAGGTTTTGAAAAAGGACAGGAAAGTGAACTTGGTGCAGTCAATGTAATGACAGGTATCTACACTGGACGTTCTCCAAAAGATAAGTTCATCGTAGTTGATGAGAATTCAAAAGATACTGTATGGTGGACATCTGATGAATATAAGAATGATAACCATCCTGCAACACAGGAAGCTTGGAAAGCAGTAAAAGATATTGCGATCAAAGAACTTTCTGACAAAAAACTTTATGTTGTAGATGCATTCTGCGGAGCAAACAAAGATACACGTATGGCAATCCGTTTCATCGTAGAAGTTGCATGGCAGGCTCATTTCGTAACAAATATGTTCATCAAACCTTCAGAAGAAGAGCTTGAAAACTTTGAGCCAGACTTCGTAGTATACAATGCTTCTAAAGCAAAAGTTGAAAATTACAAAGAATTAGGACTGAACTCAGAGACAGCAGTAATGTTCAACATCACAAGCAAAGAGCAGGTTATCGTGAATACATGGTACGGCGGAGAGATGAAGAAAGGTATGTTCTCTATGATGAACTACTTCCTCCCACTTAAGGGAATGGCTTCTATGCACTGCTCAGCTAACACAGACCTGAACGGAGAGAATACAGCAATCTTCTTCGGACTTTCAGGAACAGGAAAGACAACACTTTCTACAGATCCTAAGCGTCTCCTGATCGGTGATGATGAGCACGGATGGGATGACAACGGAGTATTCAACTTTGAAGGTGGATGCTACGCTAAGGTTATCAACCTTGACAAAGAATCTGAGCCAGATATCTACAACGCAATCAAACGTAACGCTCTTCTTGAGAACGTAACACTTGATGAGAATGGAAAGATTGATTTTGCAGATAAGAGTGTAACAGAGAATACACGTGTATCTTACCCAATCAATCATATTGAAAATATTGTACGTCCGGTATCTTCAGCACCTGCAGCTAAGAATGTAATCTTCCTTTCTGCTGATGCATTCGGAGTACTTCCTCCGGTATCTGTACTTACACCAGAACAGACACAGTACTACTTCCTGTCAGGATTTACAGCAAAACTTGCTGGTACAGAGCGTGGAATCACAGAACCTACACCAACATTCTCAGCTTGCTTCGGACAGGCATTCCTGGAACTGCATCCTACAAAATATGCAGAGGAACTTGTTAAGAAGATGGAGAAGAGCGGTGCAAAAGCTTATCTTGTTAACACAGGATGGAACGGAACAGGAAAACGTATCTCTATCAAAGATACTCGTGGAATCATCGATGCTATCCTGAACGGAGATATCAAGAATGCTCCAACAAAGACAATCCCATACTTCAACTTTGAAGTACCTACAGAACTTACAGGTGTTGATACAGGAATCCTTGATCCTCGTGACACATATGCAGATGCATCTGAGTGGGAAGAAAAGGCAAAAGATCTTGCTGCAAGATTCATCAAGAACTTTGCTAAATATGAAGGAAATGAAGCAGGTAAAGCTTTAGTTTCAGCAGGACCACAGTTATAAGATCCACTAATGAATCTGATTAAAATCGGATAATGTTATAGGGTTGTAAAATCCATGTAAATGGGTTATAATAAGTGCAGTGGAAACCTGGAATGTTCGACACTCCTGTAGTTTTGAACCTACAATACTTTAAACGGGAGTCTTACATCTCTGTAATATGTCAGGCCATCGATTTTGCAGTGGAAGGCAGAAAAGCAGATGCGGATACCCACCTAGCTGGGTGCTAGGAGTCAGAATACAGGAACCGGCATTTTGGGGAATATACAAAAGATAAAAGACAGTCGTTTTTACGGCTGTCTTTTTTCGGGTATAAAGGGCGGGAAGAAAGGAAAGAAAATTGCGGAGACGGAATAAAAAGCATTACAGTATCTATATAGCATGGATTTTACTGTTATTGTGTGTGATCGGAGGCTTGAAAGCAGGCATAGAAGAAAGTGCTGTGGGAAAAGAGCAAACGCATTCTGAAATATCTATTCAGAGCAGATGGGAAGAATTACTGAAATCTGTATCTGAAAAGAAAAATGATAAAAAGAAAGACCAGAAAAAATCAGAGAGTACGGAGGCAGCACAGAAAAATATCAGGATATTGCTCATGACCGATGGATATAAACAGATTGTACATAAAGAATTAAAGGTCAGTGCAACGGGAGGTCTTATAATAGAAAAAACTGGTACCAGGGAAGAGACTGCAGAAAATGAGAAAATAACGATCACAAAGGAAGATTTCGGATTTCAGAATGGAAAAATCAGAGTAACAGCAAAAGATGGGGGAGAGATGGTTGTCAGCAGCATCAGGAGAGGATATGGAAATCCTTCTTATGCCGGAATACTGGATCTTTATGCAACATCAGAAGGAATAGTAATTATCAATGAACTTCCGGTGGAAAGTTATCTATGCAAAGTTGTTCCCAGTGAAATGCCGGCATCCTATCAGAAAGAAGCCTTAAAGGCACAGGCAGTCTGCGCAAGAAATTACGCGGAACGCCAGATGGAAGACTATGCTTATCCGGAATATCAGGCGCATGTCAATGACAGCACAGATTATCAGGTATATAATAATTCGGCACAGCAGGATGCATCCACAGAAGCGGTAAGGGAAACTGCCGGCGAGGTGTTAAAATATAAAGGTAATATTGTAACAACGTATTATTATTCAACATCTTGCGGAAAGACAACAACCATGAAAGCCTGGGGAACGAGTGAAAATGAAAGTAATGGATATCTTCAGTCGGTAGAAGTAAAAGATAAGAATGGAGATTATGAAAAATCACTTCCATGGTACCGGTGGGAAGCTGATATAGATCAGGATATATTGAGTGCACTTTTGGCGGAGAATGTAAAAAAGAATATCGGGACGGTACAGTCATTAGAAGTAACGAAAACAGGACCGGGAGGTGTCGCGCTGCAGATAAAAACTGTCGGTGATAAGGGAAGTATTACAGTTGATACAGAGAATAAGATACGAAAGGCGCTGGGGGGAAATGGATATGAAATAAAGAAACAGGATGGTACGGTTGCCCAAAGTGGTACGCTGCTTCCAAGCGCATTTTTTAAAGTGAAAAAGGCTGGTAATATATTCAAAATCATAGGCGGCGGATACGGTCATGGCATTGGTATGAGCCAGAATGGAGCAAATGAAATGGCGAAAAAAGGGAAGAATTATCAGGAAATATTAAAAATGTTCTATCCAGGAACAACAATTGAAAAATAAGTATAATCAATGGAAGAATAGTTGAGGAAAACACACCTGGAAACGGAATGATTTCTAATAGACAAACGAAAGAAAATCGGGTAGAATATAGAGACGAATATTTTGGGAGAAAAAGATGAAAAAAGTTAAGTTTCTATATGATAAAGTAATGGAAATAACCGAACAAGTCGGGAAAGATCATGTAGGTGCCTATGCTGCACAGGCAGCGTATTTCTTCATGCTCAGTCTGATTCCGATCATATTACTGTTGATCACACTGGTACAGTATACGCCGGTTACGAAGGCAGACGTTATGACGGCTGTCCTTCAGGTGTTTCCAAAATCAGTAGACAGCCTGATCACATCCATTGTGAATCAGGTATATAATCAGTCCGGCGGTATCATTTCACTGACCATTATCGTTGCACTCTGGTCAGCCGGGAAAGGTGTACTGGCACTGACGACAGGTCTGAATTGCGTTTACGACTGTAAGGAGACACGTAATTATATTATTTTAAGAATACGCGCAACGTTTTATACAGTTGCGTTTATTATTGTAATTATCTTTCTGCTGGTGTTATCAGTATTTGGTAATACATTGAATCTGTTTGTAACGGAACATTATCCGCTTATGGAACGCTTTGTGGATCAGATTATGCAGATACGTGGAATCATTACACCGGTATTGCTGTTTGTGTTTACAATGATGATCTATAAATTTTTGCCGAACCACATTGTACAGTTGAAAGTTCAGTTGATGGGTGCGGCATTTTCAGCAGTCGGATGGATGATCGTATCATGGATCTTCTCGGTCTATCTGGATATTTTTAAGGGATTTTCATCTATGTATGGAAGTTTGACGACAATTGTATTGATCATGCTGTGGCTGTACTTCTGTATGTATATTTTGCTGCTTGGCGGGGAAGTGAATGTGATCCTGCGGGATATGGAGCAGGAGTAGAATTTCTGACTTGACAACTTCTGTTCATGTGATACAATAATTAAGTATTATGAGATAAAGGCAATGACCGTGTAAGTAGTGAGCCATTTTCCGCTAGAGAGAGGGAATCGACAGGCTGAAAGTTTCCTTGGGTTCAGATGGTGAATGAATTTCCCGCGCGAGCTGTGTTCTTGAAATAAAAGTAGAGAATGCCGTATGATGCACGTTACGCAGTAATGAGTGTCCGCAAAAATATTTTGCGGGAATCAGGGTGGTACCACGGGTTATATGTCTCGTCCCTTTTGGGGCGGGGCTTTTTTTATGCCAAAGTATGCAAGAGAAGCTGCCAGTGGCAGGTTCTCTTGCATACCCAAAAGCATACGCTGACATAAAGATATGCGAAGAAAGGAAGAAAATGATGAAAGAAAAACTGCAGAACATCAAAGAGGAAGCATTGAAAGCAATTGAAGCTGCCGATATGCCTGAAAAACTGAATGATGTGCGTGTAAAGTTCCTTGGTAAAAAAGGTGAACTTACCGCTGTATTAAAAGGTATGAAAGACGTTGCACCGGAGGACAGACCGAAGGTTGGACAGATGGTAAATGAGACAAGAGCAGCGATCGAAGCTGTTCTGGAAGAAAATAAAGAAAAGATGGAAAAAGCAATCCGTGCAGAAAAGCTGAAAAAAGAAGTGATCGATGTAACACTTCCGGCTAAGAAAAACTGCGTCGGACACCGTCATCCGAATACAATCGCACTGGAAGAAGTAGAGCGTGTATTTACAGGTATGGGATACGAAGTCGTAGAAGGACCTGAGATCGAGTATGATGAGTACAACTTCCGTAAACTGAACATCCCGGACGGACATCCGGCAAAGGATGAGCAGGACACATTCTATATTAATAAAGACATCGTGCTCAGGACACAGACATCTCCTGTACAGGCACGTATTATGGAGCAGGGCAAGCTTCCAATCTGTATCCTGTCACCGGGACGTGTATTCCGTTCAGACGAAGTAGATGCAACACATTCACCTTCTTTCCATCAGATCGAAGGACTGATCATCGACAAGAATATTTCATTTGCTGACTTAAAGGGAACACTGGAAGTATTTGCAAAAGAATTATTCGGAGAAGACACAAAGACAAAATTCAGACCACATCATTTCCCATTCACAGAGCCAAGTGCCGAGATGGATGTAAGCTGCTTCAAATGCGGTGGAAAAGGATGCCGTTTCTGTAAAGGATCCGGATGGATTGAGATTCTTGGATGCGGAATGGTACATCCACATGTGCTGGAAATGTGCGGAATCGACCCGGAAGAATATACAGGATTCGCGTTTGGTGTAGGACTGGAACGTATCGCACTTCTGAAGTACGAGATCGATGACATGAGACTGTTATACGAAAATGATATCAGATTCTTAAAACAGTTCTAGCGAGCACAAGTAATAATACGAAAAGGAGATTTATAAATGAATACTTCATTATCATGGATAAAAGCGTATGTTCCGGATCTTGATGTAACAGCTCAGGAATATACAGATGCAATGACTTTGTCTGGTACAAAAGTCGAAGGTT
>ERZ1026888.1188-NODE-1188-length-11897-cov-32.517987_pt1 | contig 11897 bp, 9 predicted proteins | sample MGYA00380174_ERZ1026888 | MGnify/ENA primary metagenome ERZ1026888 (study PRJEB33269, sample SAMEA4719810) | human gut metagenome | biome: human-associated habitat; feature: organic feature; material: feces | place: Cameroon | collected 2013-10 ...
AATGATAGTTTGTATAGCAGAGAAACCTAGCGTTGCCAAGGACATCGCCCGAATCATCGGTGCCAACTCGGCTCGCGACGGTTATATGGAAGGTAATGGATACCAAGTGACATGGACTTTCGGCCACCTATGTGAGTTGAAAGAGCCCGACGATTATACCCCAATGTGGAAGCGTTGGAGCCTCTCGGCATTGCCTATGATTCCACAACGATTCGGCATCAAGCTCATCAATGACGAGGGTATCAAGAAGCAATTCAGCACCATCGAACGACTGATGCAAGCCGCCGACTCCATCATCAACTGTGGTGACGCCGGACAGGAGGGAGAGCTCATCCAGAGATGGGTGATGCAGAAGGCACAAGCCAAGTGCCCCGTAAAACGACTCTGGATCTCGTCCATGACCGATGAGGCTATCAAGCAAGGTTTCGCAGAACTGAAAGACCAGCAGGAATATCAGTCGCTCTACCTCGCCGGACTTTCCCGTGCCATCGGCGACTGGCTCCTGGGCATGAATGCCACTCGTCTCTATACCTTGAAATATGGTCAGAACAAACAGGTGCTCAGCATCGGTCGTGTACAGACCCCTACCCTCGCCCTCATCGTCAACCGACAGAAGGAAATCGACAACTTCGAGTCAGAGCCTTACTGGGTGCTCGCCACCATCTACCGCAACACGCAGTTTACTGCCACTTCAGGCAAGTTTACGAGCAAGGAAGAGGGCGAGAAGGCATTCAGCACCATCGCCGGCAAACCTTTCACGGTGACGGATGTGTCGAAGAAGAAAGGTACGGAAGCCCCTCCTCATCTCTACGACTTGACATCGCTGCAGGTAGATTGCAACAAGAAGTTCGCTTATTCCGCCGACATCACCCTCAGGCTGATACAGAGCCTCTACGAGAAGAAATTTACCACCTACCCTCGTGTAGATACGCAATACCTGACGGACGACATCTACCCAAAGGTGCCTCAGATATTGAATGGCGTGAGCCAAGCCAAGATCATGAGTCAGCAGAAGTACCTGCCGCTCGTACAGCAGCTCGCCGCCTCTGGCAAGAAACTGCCGAAGAGTAAGAAGGTGTTCGACAACAGCAAGGTGACCGACCACCATGCCATCATTCCTACCGGTGTGCCACCTACGGGTCTCACCGACATGGAGGCAAACGTGTATGACCTCATCGCCAAGCGATTCATCAGCGTCTTCTATCCCGACTGCAAGTTCTCCACCACCACCGTCATCGGCGAAGTGGTAAACGAGGATGGCGACAAGCCTGAGAAGATAGAGTTCAAGGTGAGCGGCAAGGAGATACTGGAGCCTGGATGGAGAGAGGTATATGCCAAGGACGTGAAGGCTAACGATGAGGAGGATTCACAAGACGGCAACAGTGGAGGCGATGCAGGAAATGGCGCCAACAAAAAGGAAAACGTGGAAGAGCGCACGCTCCCTTCCTTCGTGAAAGGCGAAAGCGGCGACCACACCCCTACCCTGACCGAGAAGTGGACCACCCCACCGAAGTACTATACTGAGGCGACCTTGCTCCGTGCGATGGAAACGGCAGGTAAGTTTGTGGAAGACGAGGAACTTCGTGCTGCCTTGAAGGAGAATGGCATCGGCCGCCCTTCCTCTCGTGCTGGCATCATCGAGACCCTCTTCAAGCGTCACTACATCCGACGACAAAGAAAGAACTTGATGGCGACTCCTACGGGCATCGAACTCATCGACACCATCCACGAGGAACTCTTGAAGAGCTGTGAGTTGACGGGTATCTGGGAGAAGAAGCTCCGTGACATCGAGCACAAGACCTACGACCCAGGGCAATTCATCAATGAGCTGAAGGAGCAAATCAACCAGATCGTGAACGATGTGCTTGCCGACAACAGCAGTCGCATCACCACCACGACCGAGGAAGACTTGAAAAAGAAAGAGCCTAAGAAGAAAAAGACTGCTCCAAAGCCTAAAAAGCTTCCTGCCGATGACAGTATTATCGGAAAGGTTTGCCCTGTTTGCGGACAAGGTACCATCATCAAGGGAAAGACGGCATACGGTTGCAGCAACTGGAAGGGAGGCTGCAAGTTCAGACTGCCATTCGCAGAATGATCAGAATAAAGACTATACTTATCGCTTGGTTACACCTTTATTATATATAGGGATTACACCTTATATTATATATAAGTGAAAGCATTTCAGGGAAGCACAGATATCATTGGGTCATGGTCATTTCTGGTCAAAATCAAATATCGATTCTTTGACAGCCGAAAGGTATTCGCAACATAATTGTAATGCAATTACAACACGATTTAACAATTGTAATTTTTACAATCCATATTTTTTTAGTAACTTTGCAGCCGCAAAAAGGAAAAGTAAAAATATTAGATTTATTTAAAAAGGAGAACAATTACATAAAAAATTTACATTTATGACAAAAAAAACTTACATTAAACCTCTCTTGAAGAGTTTTCTCATTGAGCCTATGGATTTTCTTGCTGCAAGTCCTAATCCTAAGCCAAGCAAACCTACTAGTTCTATCAGCTTCAGCGGTGATGTGAAAAGTGGGGATAATGATGACACTGATCCTTGGGAAGATGTTAAGTACACTCGTTAAATCAGGAATTAAAAAGAGAAAGAGATGAGAGTAAAATTGTATTCAGTTATTATGTTGGCTGTTGTTACTTTCACAGCATGCAGCAATGAAGAAATGGGTGAAACGGAAACACCGAGAGGCTTGACCCTCAGTGCTTCTGTTGAGAATTTAAGCACACGTGCCTCTATGACAGATGAAAGCGGTACATGGAAGTTTGCATTTGAGGCCAATGATCAGGTTTCTGTAAGCAACAGTAAGATAACAGAAGACTATACGTTCAAAAAAACTGGCGAGCAGTTTACCTGTGCAAATGCCATGGCTACTAACGAGGCTGCCGACTGGTATGCTTATTTTCCAAGCAATGATGTGAAACTGACCGGACAAGATGGCACATTAAATGGCGTAGCCAACTATTTGGCTGCTGCTGGAAAGACGACGCAAGCTACAACCGGCAAAGATGGACTTGCGATAACATTGAGTGCCCAGGTAGCCGTGCTGCGCATTGTGGAAGCGGATAAGGAAGGTACATTAGATATTTGCGTGAAAAATACTGCTGATGGCAAATGGGTGACAGGTCTAACTGCCCAGAAGAATCAGACCAGTTTCAAAGTTGAGACAAGCAACACCAAGACTACCCTGTTTTCCAAGGAGAATGTCCAGGCTGGCGATTTCAGCTATGTGGTTGTGCCTGCTGGTGTGGGAATTGAGGTATATAATGGAGGCGTGCTCATCAGCAAAACCACAACCGGACTTACTGCCGGCAAGTACTACACCATTACTTCTGTGCCTACCAAAGGTCAAAGCTATGCCACTATTAATGGCAATAAAGAATTGGTGGGTTGGGTACAGTTGTGGCCAGGCGGTCCAAGATTTGCCACCAAGAACGTGGCTGAAGAAATGACTTGGGCAGAGGCAGCAAAGACCGGCAAGGATTTCGCATGGGGAGAGAACTGGCGTACTCCTAATGCAGAGGAAGTTACTGAAGAGGTAAAAACATCAAAAGAAGGAATTAAATTTGGAGGACTTTTGTATGACGCGTTTACCCCAAAAATCGTAGACGGGGCGCCTTCTATAAAGGTAGAAATGAAAGACGTCAATAATGTAGAGGATGATATCGTTACATTCACCGGCGTGTATCCTGGATATACTAAAACCAAGCTGACTTTATATAATAGAATAAATCAGGATGGTAATAGTAATTTTGATTTCTGGACTACTTCTGAAAAAAATGGCTATGGCGGCAAGTTTTCTATAATGACTCATGATGATCTCATTTTAGGTTTTGGTATGTGGTATGCTGATAATAAAAATGACAAAAAATATCTGGTTCGTCCTGTACTTGCCAAGTAATAGATTTCACCCAACTCCTGTTCATTCAAGCCTTTTCCTTGACAGGGGTTGGGCGTTTTTCTTTTAGGTGAAAGGCTCATCAATAGCTCATTTTAAGCTATTCTATAGCAGTTCGTGTATTTTTTTATGAAAAAACCACGTATTTTCAGTTTTTATTTGTAATTTCGCAGCAAATTTCTAAAACACATATTAATTTTTAACAACATGTTGCAAAAGTTATTCGGTTTTGACCCTGCTCAAAACAAACTGAAAACGGAGGTGGCTGCGGGTATCACCACCTTCCTCACCATGGCCTATATCCTGGCCGTTAATCCTAACATCTTCAGTCATCTCGCCGCTCAGGGCATGGATACACACGCTGTGTTCACTGCCACCGTACTGGCTGCCATCGTGGGTACACTCGTGATGGCGGTCTATGCCAAGAAACCTTTCGGACTGGCTCCTGGCATGGGTCTGAACGCCTTCTTCGTATTCACGGTCTGCCTCACTATGGGCTATTCCTGGCAGATGGCGCTCACGGCTGTTCTCATCGAAGGTTTCATCTTCATCATCCTCTCCGCTACCGGTATCCGCTCGATGATGGTGGATGCTATTCCGGCTTCCCTGAAACGTGCCATCGGTGCTGGTATCGGCCTCTTCATCGCCTTCATCGGTCTGAAGAATGCAGGTATCGTGGCTGCCAATGAGGCTACTTTCGTCACCATCGGTAAGATCACCGAAGGCTCTGCCCTGCTCGGCGTTATCGGCATCATCCTGACCAGCGTGCTCGTCATCAAGAAAGTGCCTGGCAACCTGCTCATCGGTATTCTCGCTACTACGCTCATCGGCATTCCTATGGGCATCACGGAAATACACGGACTGGTAGATGTGCCACCTTCGGTTTCACCTATCTTCTGCCAGTTTGATTTCTCCAACGTCTTCTCCATCGATATGGTGGTCATCGTCTTCACCTTCCTCTTCATCGATATGTTTGATACGATGGGCACACTCGTGGGCGTCTGCACCAAAGCGGGCATGATGAAACCGGACGGAAAAATTCATGGACTCAACAAGGCGTTCATGGCGGATGCCGTGGCTACCGTGGCTGGTGCCTGCTTCGGAACAAGTACTACTACCACCTATGTGGAGAGTGCTTCGGGTGTTGCCCAGGGCGGTCGTACGGGTCTTACTGCCTTCATTACTGCCATGTGCTTCGTAGTGGCCCTGTTCTTCGCACCACTGTTCCTGTCAGTTCCTTCTGCAGCAACTACTCCAGTGCTCGTCATCGTGGGTCTGTATATGATGTCGCCTATCAAGGACATCGACCTGAACGACTACGCTGAGTCTATCCCTGCTTTCATCACCATCATCATGATGCCGCTCACCTACAGTATTTCTGATGGCATCCTTTGCGGTATGATCAGCTATGTGGCCATTAACGCCTGCTGCGGAAACATCAAGAAGCTGAGCATCGCAATGTGGGTATTGGCTATCCTCTTCGTGCTGAAATATATCTTCATCTAAACAGAGATTATTTTCGTGAAATATAAATTAAAACAGACCTTACTTTTTAAAGTGGACTCAATGATAATATAATAGCCAACTTTTCGTTATTATATTATCATTGGGTTTTTACGTGGAAAGACGAATACGCCAAGTATTCTTTTCCAAAGCAATTATACCAACAAAGAAATGAAGCAAAACAAGTTTTTCATATATTTCACCATCCTGTTCTGCCTTCTATTGGCAAGCTGTGGCATCGACAAGAACCTGAAGAAAGGTGAGAAGTTCCTGGCTTTGGGCGAATACTACGATGCTGCCGAGCAATTCAAGCAAGCTTACTCGAAGACACCCACCAAGGAACGTGACAAGCGAGGTGAACGTGCCTTGAAGATGGCGCATTGCTATGAGAAAATCAATGCCACGCCGAAGGCAATAGCCGCCTATCGCAATGCCATCCGATACAACCAGGCTACCATCCAAGACCGATTGGCATACGCCCGTCAACTCTTGAAGAATGGCGACTATAAGTTGGCTGCCCAGGAGTTTCGTATCGTCTTGGACTCCCTGCCCAATGATGTCTTGGCACAAAATGGTTTGAAGTCTGCCCTCAAAGCTCCCGAATGGAAGAAGCAAGGCAGCCGATACACCGTCAAGCGAATGGACGTATTCAACTCCAGAAGAGATGACTACTCCCCCGTTCTCTTCGGCGATGACTACGACCAACTCTATTTCAGCTCCACCCGAAACGAGGCGGCAGGTGACGAACTGAGTGGTATCACAGGCACCAAGGCTGGCGACATCTTCCTCTCAGAGAAGGATGACAAGGGAAAATGGAGCAAACCAGAGGCAATAGGCACTGGTCTCAACACGGAATATGACGAGGGAGCGTGCTGCTTCACACCGGATGGCAGGGATATGTATCTCACCCAGTGTGTCACCGACCCTTCCTCTCCTCGTTACGCCAAAATCGTGACATCCCCTCGTTCGGATGCCGCTTGGGGAAAGACCAACAAGCTAGAAATCACCAAAGATACCCTCAGCAGTTATGCTCACCCAGCCATCTCTCCCGATAGCGAGTGGCTCTACTTCGTCTCCGATATGCCAGGCGGCATGGGAGGACTGGACATCTGGCGAGTACGCATCACCGCAGCAGGGCTAGGTGGCGTGGAAAACCTAGGCGAACCCATCAACACCCCAGGCGACGAAATGTTTCCTACCTTCCGCCCGAATGGCGACCTCTACTTCAGTAGCAACGGGCATGTAGGCATGGGCGGTCTAGACATCTACATCGCCAAAGTGGATTCCAAGACCAAGAAATACAAGCTTTTCCATCCGGGCTATCCTCTCAACTCCGAGGCGGATGACTTCGGCATGACTTTCGAGGGACCACACAACAGAGGTTACTTCTCTTCCAACCGCAAGGACGGACGAGGCTACGACCATATCTACTCGTTCGAGAATCCAGAGATTGTGAACACCATCAAGGGATGGGTCTATGAGATGGGTGGTTACGAACTGCCTGCGGCACAAGTGACGGTAGTTGGCAACGATGGCACCTACAAGAAACTGTCGGTCAAGGGTGATGGTTCATTCAGCATGGTCATCAAGCCACAGGTAGATTATCTGTTGATGGCTTCCTGCAAGGGATTCCTCAACCACAAGGAAGAATTGCGCGTGGATTCCGCCAAGGAGAGCAAGGAATACACCCTCCAGTTCCCATTGGCATCCATCACTGCCCCAGTCTTGATCGACAACATTTTCTATGATTTCGACAAGGCGACGCTGACAGAAAGCAGCACCAAGGCGCTGGATGAGTTGGTCAACCTCTTGAAGGAGAATCCGAACGTGACTATCGAACTGAGCGCACACTGCGACTACAAGGGAAGTGCAGAGTACAACAAGCAACTCTCACAACGAAGAGCACAGTCGGTGGTCAACTATCTGATACAACATGGCATAGCCAAAGACCGTCTGACTCCAGTGGGATATGGTTGGGAACAGCCTAAGACCATCCGAAAGAAAGTGACAGAGAAATATCCATGGTTGAAAGAAGGCGACAAGTTGACCACAGATTTCATCCTCAAGCAATCGAAAGAGCATCAAGAAATCTGCAACCAACTCAACCGTCGCACGGAATTCATCGTACTCCGCACCACTTACGGATTGTTTGATGAAAAGGGTAATCTGAAGAATCCACCGAAGCCAAAGGAGAAGCCGGTCGCTGAGGATGACGAAGACAGCTTCATCATTGATTGAAACATAGTTCGATAAACAATGAAGTAAGGTTCGATGGCAGATGAAGCTTCATTTTTAGATATAAAAAAGAGTGTTGGACGCTTGCTACATTTCAATGCGAGCATCCAACACTTTATTGTATCCCCAAACACACAATATCGTCACCATGCCAGCCAACAGCATCAAGAGTTGCTGAGGCTGAGCGATGAGTTCGCCCAAAGAGCAAAGTGCCTTAGAGAAAAGCATCATCGCCGTCACCTTGGAGGCAAACAAAGAATCCTCCAAAGACGATACCATCTGTGTGGAAACGATGAAGATCACTCCCATCACCAAACAAGCCACCTGCCACCAACGTTCCATACGTCGATGGGAAGGTGCTGGCAAATGCTGCATCACTCGATCGGAGAAACCATCGTCAGCTATCTCCTCTTGATGGTCGGCAAAAAAAGCCTGGAGCAACTGCTCGTCGGCATCGTTTAGAGCCATCTGCTCATTGGCGCTGCCTATAGGCTTTCCATAGCCAGTTATATTTTTATCATCTTCTCTCATAACCATTCTGTTTTAAGTAACTTGCTAATTTATTTTTTCCTCGTGACAAATGCGACTTGACAGTGCCGGTCGCAAGTCCTGTTATTTCTGCTATTTTGTCTATCGGTTGACCATCCATCAGTTGGAGGGTCACACACACTCTCTCGTTATCGCTCAATATTTTGAGTGCCTCCATCAGGTCCATCCTCAATCCCCCTTGGGATGACTCGGCATTCTTGTGAGACACCGTGGGGGTATCTATATCCAATGTTTGCTTGTGACTTCGATTGTAATCATACCATACATTATAGGCGATACGATAAAGCCAGGTGGAAAATCCTGCCAAACCATGAAAACTAGCGATATGGGTATATGCCTTGATGAAGGTATCTTGTGCCAAATCATCACTCAACTGCGCATCTCCCAACGTCTGGCGTAGGAAGAAACCACGTATAGGCGACTGATATTTCTCAACCAGATGGTCGAAAGCCTTCCGGTTGCGAAACACAGCCACCTGCGTAACGAGAGAGATATCGTCGAGTTGTTTCACTTGTTCTTCCAATTTGGTATATATCCCATCGCCAACTGTCCGAGTCCATACACAGACACCAAGGCTCCGATACCAGCCATGAAATGCCAATGCCAAAATGCAAACATTGCCACCAAGCCTGCTCCCAAGAAGAAGTTGCGGAGACCTCGCTTGATCAGATATTCATCACTCTGCTTGTCGATAGGTCGCTGTTCCTCCGGCACATCCACGCCTTTCTCCATCGCCATCTCCATGATTCTCATGCGGTCCTTGTGACGGCGATACAGATACTTGAAGATGATAAAGATGGCAATGAGAGGAGCAAAGACAAAAAGAAGTCCGATGACCAGCATGATGAACATCACGAAGAACAAGGTTCCCTTGCCGAAGACACTTCCGAAGAAATCAAATGGGTCGTCATAATTCTCTAGACTATAGATGGAATGAGAACGAGACTGGTTGTCATCGTCATCCTCCCCCACTTGCGAGGAGGTTGTATCCACCGATGTCGTATCGGAATAAGCTTCCACTGCATCCTGTGAGGCAGAAGTGGTTGGCTGGTCAGTACCTGATACCGCCTGCTTATTGTCAACTTGCGTTTTGGGAGTATAACGATGTTTTGGAGCTGAAGCCGCAAAAGACATCTGTGTTACGCCCAATGTCAGAGAGAGCATAAATGCCAGGAATAACTTCTTCATATCATTCATTTTTATGGTTTTACTATACTAATTGTTACTTTTTTCAATGGCTTAGACGCATCTTCTTCCATTTTAGTTGCAAAGAAACAAAATATTTTTTAATTTTGCAAAGGATTTGGCAAACAATTGGTAGCGACACCTTATTATATATAGGTATTCCTCCATTGGAAGAGGTATTCCCTTGCCATTCTACAAACATTTACAATAATCAAGAAAGAAATGAACTTACCAGAAGATTTCACAGCATATACCAGAGAGTGGATGGGCGAAGACCTCTTTGCCGACTTCATGAAAGGCATGGAGGCAACTGCTCCTACCAGCATTCGTCTCAACCCCTTCAAATGCCCTTCCTGCACCCACATAACAGATGAAGATGACACCGAGGTGGTACCTTGGTGCCCAACTACGGGCAGATACCTGTCGGAAAGAAGAAACTTCACCTTCGACCCTCTCTTGCACGCCGGTCTTTACTACGTGCAAGAGGCATCCTCCATGTTTATCGACTTGGCGATTCGTGAATACGTGAAGCAACCTGTCAGAATGCTGGACCTCTGTGCTGCTCCTGGTGGAAAATCGACTGCCATCAGAGCCGCCTTGCCTGAAGGCAGCCTACTCTTCAGCAATGAACCGATGCGCACCCGTTCGCAAATCTTGGCAGAAAACATACAGAAATTCGGTCATCCCGATGTCATCGTCACCAACAACTATCCTAGAGATTACAAGAAATCCAAGTTGCAGTTTGATGTCATCCTCACCGATGTACCTTGTTCTGGCGAGGGTATGTTTCGCAAGGACGAGGGAGCCATCAAGGAATGGAGCACCAGCAATGTGAACAACTGTTGGCAACTCCAAAGAGAAATCGTCAGCGACATCTGGAACTGTCTCAAGCCAGGCGGCATTCTCATCTACTCCACTTGCACCTTCAATGGGCACGAAGATGAGGAAAACGTACTGTGGATAGAAGAAAACCTTGGAGCTGAAAGATTGCCTATGCCCATCGAAGAGAGATGGAACATCACGGGGAGCCTCCTGAAAAAAGATGAATCCACTGATGATGGGCAGTCCAACAAGTCTCTTGCTACAGACGATTATGACAACATGTATCATTTCATCCCTGGCAAGAGCAAAGGCGAAGGTTTGTTCCTCGCCGTATTGCGCAAAAATGGCAGTTCAGAGGAAATGGACTCAAACAGCAAAGGCAAGAAGGACAAAAAGAAGAAAAACAACAAGGATACCAATAAAGGCAACTATCGCATCTCGATACCAGAAAACTGGTTGAATGACACTGCTGAATGGAGCTATCAAAATACCGAATCAGGTATCTATGGCATTCATTCCACATGGAAGCCTATGCTGGACGAAGCCACCAAGTCGCTAAAGGTGATTCATGCAGGCGTGAAGTTGGGAAGCATCAAGGGAAAAGACTTAATACCCGACCAGTCGTTGGCTCTCTGCACCGAGCTCCATCAAGATACATTTCCGAAGGCAGAGCTATCTTATGAGGATGCCATCCAGTATCTCAGAAAAGAAGCCATCACCCTCCCCGATTCCCTTCCACGTGGCTACGTATTGGTAACCTACAGAGGCATTCCGCTTGGATGGATGAAGAACCTAGGCAACAGAGCCAACAACCTCTATCCACAAGAATGGAAAATCAAGAGTTCACATATCCCTGAAGGGAACAACAACCTCATAACTTGGTAATATGGAAATCAACATCATCGCCTGTGTGGATGCCAACAATGCCATCGGCTATAAGAACCAATTGCTCTTTCATATCCCGGAAGACATGAAGAGATTTCGCACCCTCACCACAGGTCATACCATACTGATGGGCAGAAAGACTTTTGAGTCGCTCCCCCATGGAGCACTTCCCAACCGGAGGAACATCGTCGTCAGTCATCAAAATATCCAACTGGAGAATTGTGAAGTTTTCCCTTCCATCAAACAAGCATTGGATGCATGCCAAGACGATGTGGTCTTTGTCATCGGAGGCAGCAGCATCTACGAGCAAACCTTGCAGCTTGCCGACAAAATCTATCTGACGCAAGTGGAAAGTGCAAGTGTCTATGCCGATACATTTTTCCCAGAATTTCACAAAGAAGAGTGGGATGAGTGTCGAGAATGTAACATTAACATTTTAACAAGTAACACAAAAGAGACACTTTCTTGCACTTTCTATATTTACAAGAAAAAGAGCAAACAAAACGAAATCAACCTCTAGAAAGGGGCTAATTTTGTTGCAAATAGGGGCAATAAACGTTCAAACACACTCTTTCGAACGAATTTACCACCCATAAAAACAAATAATACCCCCACAAAATGTATTTTTCTTGTACCTTTGCAACAGTTAAAACAAAAGGCGTTGGGAAACGCTGAGAATCATCTTTTACTTATACAATATATATTAGAGAATATATGAAAAAGCCAGCCTCAAAAAGGCTGGCTTTTTTAGTTTATCCAGAAAACTGGCTTAATTGACAGCTTCGTCTTCAT
>ERZ1026888.1191-NODE-1191-length-11893-cov-26.989694_pt1 | contig 11893 bp, 13 predicted proteins | sample MGYA00380174_ERZ1026888 | MGnify/ENA primary metagenome ERZ1026888 (study PRJEB33269, sample SAMEA4719810) | human gut metagenome | biome: human-associated habitat; feature: organic feature; material: feces | place: Cameroon | collected 2013-10 ...
ATTGTTATCCAATGACTTGCTTTCTTGTAAAATTACAAGTCTGCTAATTTAAGGATAAAAGCAACCCGAATGGCATCTGTGCCCATCTGCGCGATCTGTGGGGAAACAAGAAGCACCCCGAATGGTTTTCTTTAGCCAGCCTCAGCGAGTGGCCGCGGAAGCGGACGAATCTCCCGACGGGGGCGTGCGGGGAAGGGTGTTATCCTGAATGATGGTTTCTTCTTACCTGTAGCTTTTTGTCTCCGTTGGCGCGTTGATGTTGGCCAGCTCCACGCCGCGTATGAGCTCTCCGGTGTAGTGGCCCGTGCGTCCCTGCTTGTGGCTCACGCCCGTTTGCTGGAAGGTGCGCTCGGGGGTCATCACGATGCGCAGGCCGTGTATGTCGTCGGCCACCACCTCGTTGGGACTGTCCTTGGCGCGGGCGCGGAAGCCCACCCGGAGCGACCCCAGGCCGTCGACGTGCACGATCTCGGAGTTGAGCAGGTGGCGGCGTATCACCTCGGCGATCGACCAGAGCACGGCGAGCATGTCCGACTGGGTGACGGTCGAGGCGTGCGACACCTCCTCGGCCAGCTGCTTGCTGGTTATCGTGCCCGTGGGCACCATCTTGGCGTACCACTTGCCGTAGTTGGGGCTTTGCGGCATGGCTATCTGTGTGGGTTTGAACTTGATGCTCATGGCTTGTTGTTTTATTTAGAACACGTGGCTCTGCGATGTATTTTTTAGAACACGAGGCTCTGCGATGTCTTTTTTTTTAGAACACGAATCTCTCGAATCTTACGAATGACGGCTGAGAGAAACGCCTCTGGCGTTTGGAATCTCTCGAATGACGACTGAGAGGAATCGCCTCTGGCGTTTGTTATCTCACGAGACCCGGCGTAGCCCCACCGACCAACGGGAGGTAATGACTAACGGATATTAACGTTGATTGTCATTCGGTAGATTCGGTAGATTCGTGTTCGTCTCCAAAAACACCAGAGGTGTTTGTTGTCTCATAAGACTCGGCGTAGCTTCATCGTCTGATGGGTTGTGTCCTGAAAGTTGGGTTTGTTGGGCGTTCTCGGCTCGGCGCCTGTGCGACGTGTGGTTTCGCGTTCCCGTTAATGCCCGTTAATGTGTGCTGCTCTCATTCGAGGCGAGGCGAGAGGTGGCGAACGGTGGGCGCTGGAGTCATACGGGTGGCGATGGGCGTTGGTGTGTGGTGGGCTCATAGGGCTGTGGCGTTGGTGGGTTGATGGGTTTTACATGTGCAAAGGTATAACAAAGGGCGTTGGCAATCATACGTTTCGATACGTTTCTATACGTTTCGATGCGATTTGATACGTTTCGATGCGATTGGGATTCGATTCGGGTTCGATACGATTCTGATTCGATTCGGGATTCGATATGATTGCAGCCCTTTGTTATGGTTTTATGGCTCGCCCAAGTGGTCTACGATGAGGGTCACCTCTCGTGGCGAGAGCACCTTGGTGGTCTTGCGGTAGCCCGCGGCATGGAGCGCCGACAGCAAGGGTTGGCAACGGTTGATCCAGGCCATGAGTCGGTTTACCGCCGCGTGCGAGTCGGTTACGTAGGGGAAGTAGAGTAGGGCGAGCTCCTTCTTGGTGTAGGGTCGGATAACAAACTTGTTCATGGTTGCTTTTTGTTTTTTGTGGTACATGTTAGCCCATTGTTGGGCGGCAGCTTGGTTGTTGGCTGTTGGTCGAGACGGTGGCCAGGTAATAGTCGGCAAAGTCTTTGCAGGTGGGCGGCAGCTGGTGGTGCACCAGGTTGGTGAGCGCCTGGCTGAGCTGCATGAAGAGCCTCTCTCCGGGTGCGTCGCGGTCGGGGTACATGTGGAAGGTGGTTTGCCTCTCGGTAGCCAGCGCCCTGAGCAGCTTGGTGTCGGCCCTGCTGAGGAGGGTGGCCGATGGTATGGCTATGGCCTTGTGCCCTGCCGAGAGCATGGCCCAGCAGTCGGAGCATCCCTCTGTGATGTAGAGCGGCTCGCCTTGTTGGAGCATGGCTGTTACGGGCAGGTTGTAGATGGAGCATCGTGCGCCGTAGGGAAATCGGAAGCGCGGCACGTTGCGGAGGTTGTGGTCGTCGTGCTTGCCCGAGTCGAGGTTTCGGTTCTGCATGCCAATCAGCTTTCCGTTGGCGTCGTAATAGGGAATTTGCAGCCAATGGGTTTGCTGCCTGTCGGTCCATGAGGTGAGTCGGCACCATCGCACGACGGCCGGGCTGAGCCTTCGCTCGTGGAAGAGGAAGCGGCGTGCCTCTTGGGAGAGCCAGGGGCGCTCGAAGAAGGGTGCGTAGCGTGTGGCGTCGAAGGTGGGCGGCTGGCTCTGGGCGGCCTGCGTGGTGGGCTTCCACTCGGTGAGGATGACGTTGTGGCTGTTGGCGAGCCATCGGCAGGCGTCGGGGAACGATTTGCCGAGGTGTCGCATCACGAGGTCGATGGTGCCGCCGTGTGCGTCGCATGCGAAGCATCGGTAGGTGTTGGAGCGCGTGTTGAACGACAGGCTGGCGTGGTGGTCGTCGTGGAAGGGGCAGAGGCTCTTGTGCCGAGAGACGTGCAGTCCGATGCGCTGGGCCACTCCCTCTATGGGGAGTTGGCGGAGACGGGTTATTTCGAAATGGTCCATGGTGGTTGTCGTTGTTGTGGTTGATGAAAGTGGGCGATGCGCCCTCCCCCCAACGTGAGGGGTTGGCACATCGCGCCCTCTCGTTAGGCTTTGCCCGTGAGATACTCAGGGGTCTTGGTGTAGAGTCCGGTCTGGGCTGAGTGGACGATGAACTTGCGGAACACCCACTTGCGGAGCTGACCGTTCGTGCCCTCCTTGGTCTTTCCGAGCGAGATGCGCAGGGCCTCCAGCTGGGCCTCGTTGAACGCGTCGGGCAGATCGTCGAGCAGGTTCTTCGGTCCGCGTCGTCCCGCCTCGCTTAGGCTGCCCTCGTCCTGTCCGAGCATGTCGGCAAACACCTGCATCTTCGACCAGATGTCGTGGTAGACGAGCCATTCCACGAGCGAAGCCATGGGCTTGGTCCACGTTTGGTTGTTGAGCGCCCAGAGGATGCATCCGGCCTTCCATGCCGATACGAGCGCGCGCTTGGATATGTCCCACAGAATGTCGTCGTCGGCAAGGTCGGCGAGCGAGGCCATGTCGGCGGCGAGCTGGTCGACGAGTCGGTTGAGCTGCTTGATGGTGAACTGCCCCTTGCAGATGGCGAGTCGCGCGAGGAACTCGTCGAGGCGCAGGTAGAAGTCGTCGCCATACTTGCCTTGGCGCGGTATGCGCCCGTCGCGGCCCTGCCGGGGCTTGTAGGAGAACACCATGCGTCCGAAGGTGCCGTTGAAGAGCTCGTTCTTGTAGAACTTGCGCGCGGCGAATGGCGTGGAGGAGATGGTGATGTTGGCTCTGAGCACGGGGTTGCCCGTCACGCCGTCGGCCGTGGCCCTGAGCGCCCCCGCGCGCTGGCGGTCGTAGAGGTTGCGCATCATCTGAGATATTTGCCGGTGGCCTCCGCACACGCGGTCGGCCATCTCCACCTCGGGCATGTTGAGGTATTGTGTGCGCTGTCCGAGCTTCTCGCATCCCATGGCGTTCTGTATGAAGGCCGCGTTGGTTACGTCGGCAGGGGGGAACCAGAACGCCACGTCGGGCCGTGCGGGTTTCTCCTTGTTGGCACTCTTGGTTTTCATCATCTTCTGCCACTCCACGAGCTTTGCCAGCTCCTCGTCGTCGTGGGTGCGGAAGTCGCGGCAAAGGGCTTCCACGATGCTCGACAGTTGGCCCTTTCCGGCGCCACTATCTGCCACGAGATTGGCCATCATTCCGCTTGTTTCCTTCCACGAGAGGTCGGGATACATAAATTTTGCTCCACTTACGTGCGCGCCAAGGATAGGGAAAAGCATGGGAACGATGGGCTGGTGCATGTCTTTTGAGACTTGCGAGAGCAAAAGAGCCACGCATTCGAGTCCGCGACCGAGGTTTGGCATCTTCGGAGCGGTGGTTTTACTGATATCGTACTTCATTTTCTTCTTGTGTTTTAAAGTTTAAACGGTTGATAATGAGCCTTTTAGAGGGAAGCGGATGCGTTCCCGTTCCAGTTGTTCCAGTTGTTCCAATTAATGTTTTTGATATGCGCGTTCTTGTTTTTTCTATATATAACTATCTAATTATCAATTAGTTATATAGTCTATAGAAAGGGGTTTGGCATGTGGATGTGGTATTTGGAACAACTGGAACAACTGGAACAACTGGAACGCTACGCGCCCCTTGCTTTACTTCTCCTCTCCGAGGCCATAGGCGAAGCCGCTCGCCACCTGCGTGAGCTCGTCGGCAGCCCTTCGGCAGAACTCAGCGAAGGTGAGCCGCTCGTTGAACTGCGGTCGGCAGAAGGTGGGGTAGATCGTTCCGTCGGGCTTGCGGTTGATGTTGATGTAGACGCCCTCATATACATGTGGGTTGCGCTGCTGCACATCGCGTCGCTTCTTGTCGGTGGCGTTCTCGATGAAGAGGAAGTGGTCGTCGGCATCGCGCGTGATCGCCCCGTCGAGGTAGCTGCCAAGGGGGATGCGCCCAGGCTGGCGTGTGAGGAGCTTGAGGTCGACGCCCGGCTCGGTGTTGGGGTAGACCTGCTGGTGCTGGCGGTAGCCGCTGGCCAATGGTGAATTACTTTGGAGCATCTCTGAGAGGATGTCTCCTACGAGGCGAGGCTCTTGGTTGCGCTCAGAGCCTGCCTGACGGTCGGGGTTCAATACCTTTTTCATTGTTTTATTTCGGTATCAAATTGCCTTCTTGCACTCACGATGATATAGAATGGCGTTCTTCATCCCGTGATGTCGGAGCCGTGCTCAGTTTTTGACTGCTAACATCTGTATATAAAAAATGCAGCAGAAACTCCGATGTCGAAATTTCTGCTGCAAAGATATGGAATCAAAAAGCGGTCTGAGAGTTTATTTTAATGTTTCCATCGTCCAAGGAATGATAAGGAATCAAAAGGAATTGATAAGGAAAAATTGAAGGAATTTAGGCTTTTCCCCCTTAAAAAACTGCCTGAATAAAGCTAAAATTGACAATAGGGCATAAAAAAACGTCAGAAATTCCTTGCCGGCAAGGAATTCTGACGAATTTTCAAGGAATTTATGAGGAATAGACAGATAAAGACGAGGAATCAAACGGAAAACTTTCAAACAGCCTTATACATTTACGGCTTTATTCCAGTTGTCTATTCCAGCTTTATATAAACCATGAGTATGGAGAATTTGCCAGAGAGGGCGCTTGTGCGAATTGTTGTAATTGGATATTTTCTTGTCCTTTATATACTGAACCGTAATTCTCGTAACAGCAGGATTGCCATTGGACGCCTTTATCTCTTTGAGGTAAGCAATAACGTTGGCAAGTTGGTTGACGCTATAGAAATGAGGCATAAGAGCGTTTATCAGTTTCGCTTCCATGCCATTATAGCGTATGATGTCCTCAACTTGTTTGGACAGCCATTTGCCAGACTGATTGATATAACTACACATACAGTCCTTGAGTTCGTCTTGCAGCCTGTCAGGGAGTCGTGACGCAATCAGTTTTAGCACATTCTTATGGTCAGCCTCTTTCGGGACAGTCTTTAGCAAGTTAAGAGCCCAATATTTGTAATGGTCATTCACGCTGTTGCAGATAAAGATGATATAAGCCGTAAAAACAATAATTACGGATGCAGCCAGTATTGCATCAACATTCTCATTACTTTCGTCGTAGTTGCGCAGTCGGCATAAAAGATTGTCGTAGATATTTTGAAAATCAAAGTCGTAAGATTGTCTTCTGATTTCATCTAAAAGCGATACAGATTCGATGTAAATTTCGGTTGTAGAGAACCGCATGACATTCATACGGCTCTCAAATTGTTTGCAACTAATGTCCACAGCCCTCAGAACGACGTCGTCCTTTAGAGAGTCGTGTATGAGGCTAATCGAGTTTTGCGGGAGGCGTTGTTTCATTTCCAGTTTTCTTTATGTCTCTAATGCAGTCGTTAAGCCATTTCAGCAACTCGTAGTCGTGCTCGTCGGTGGAAACCGTGGTTCTTAGCTGGAAACGCTCTATAGCCATAGGTGGCAAGAAATACATGGGCACAACCTCATCGTTTAGGCACAACACTCCGCTTTTGCTCAGTTTCACCTTCAATTCACACTCCTTCTTTGTTATGAATTGGTTAATATGAAACATCGTGTCTATAGAGTTCCTGATGCTCTGCTCGCTTGCGTCTTTCGAAAATTTGTTGCCCATGAAAAACTCCTTTGCCTCGTTGTCTTCCGATTCCTGTATCAGACCGTTGATGTTGTCGTTGCGCGAGAAGTCGGCAAACGTGTCCTTCTCCTTGTTGCGTTTGGCAGTAAGGCAAATCTGCGAAACATAATCGTCGTTTTCGCGGCAACGCCTTTTCACCACATCCCATGCCAACGCTTGCATGTATATGGCTTCAAACTGAATGGTGTAACCATAGGGCTTGAGCATGCGGTTGAAGTTGGTGGCGAGAATCTTTGTTATTCGGTTCAAGTTGCCGCTGAAGGCAGCATAGTTCTTCTCGATAGCCACATACTGCACCCCGGGCTGATTGTGAAAGATCAGATGGCAAAACGGGTACGAAGGCTCCGTCTTGTCCGCGTAGTCGTCAATATTGTTGGTAGTGGTACCCGTAGGCAAGGTTATCTTTACGTCCCTGTCGTCGTTGAGTCGATACACAATGATGTCGTCGCACATGGTAATGACATCGTTACGCAGCATCACCTCGTCCTTACCTTTCTTCATATAAATCTCCAATTTCTCTCCTGCAGCAAAAATGTCGCCAAAGAGACTTTGGATCTTGTCTTCGTCCACTCTTTTGTCTGGTGTGGAATCAGGGTCTTTTTTGAACGCATACGTGAAGAAAACGTATTTCTTTTGTTTCATAATTAATATTTTGCTCCGTTTTCTTGATTGAATAGAATCAGGAGAGTTTGTTGATTGAGATAAAGGATTCGGCTTACCCAAAAAGGGCAGCATCTTGTTTTATCTGCAAATATCGTGCCGCTTTTATTGTTTGGAAGGATATTTCTGGATTTATGGGGTAATAGTGGCTTAAACAAGAATAGATGTTGGTACAATATTTAGATAGCTATTTATGTGTCCCTTTTGGGTGGGTCTTTACAGGGTGGGAAGTTATTTTGATTCTTTCACTCAGAATGAACACACTGGCAGGTTGAATTCAAAATGTGCCAATTCTTAAAGTGAATTCATAGATTTTACGTAAAATAAAACCTATATAATGATTATTTGCGAATTTACTTGTGTAAGTTAAATGTATACATTAACTTTATGCCCAAAATAACACATCAACGTATATGAGAACAAAAATCGACATCCGTCGCGCCATCACAGAACGCGGTTACACCATTACGTCTTTCTGCAAGAAGTTTGATCTAAAGACACAAAACATCATTTAGAACTACATCAAGGGCAATCCCACTATAAAGCGTTTGGAAGACCTCTGCGAAAAACTTGATTGCGACATTACCGAACTGTTCTATCCAATCGACGGAAAGGAAGCCCCCGAGGACAACGGTCCTTCTAAGAATAACGAAAACGATGAGCGAAACAAAAATAAGGAAAACACCCAGCCCGTAGTCAACACCACCGCTTTCTGCCCACATTGTGGCGCAAAGGTTCGTGTGGGCGTAGTGCTCTTGCCCGAACAATAAGAATTCCACGGCAAGCTCTCTGTCTACCGTGGAAATATTATTATTTGGGAGATGCTTAAGAATTTATTATATGGGGTAATAGTGGCTTAAACAAGAATATTCTTTTATGGCATTGAAGCAGGGGCTGCTCTTCTGCCATCTTAACACGCTCTCAATCCACTCACCATACGATGAAGCTTCGCGGCATCAGCGGGCAAGAACTCAAAGGAGTCGAAGTCGCCGTAGCAGGAGCGGTAGCCGCAGAGATACTTGGTGGCGCGGCAGAGCCTATAGAACACGTTGCCGGGCTTCATCGACGCCGATAGCCATGTGTCGTGATCGATCAGCACGCTCCCGTCCAGGAGGGTGTGTTGGGAGGTTTCGTAAGCCAAGTCGTACACGTATTCTTTGCTATGGAATGTGAAATGGGAAGGCATGGCATGGTTGGCCGCCGCCACGCCGCGGTCCAAATAACAGGCGAACCATTCCAGTCGGTCAGCGTCTTCAGGACGCAACAGTAGTGTGTTGAAATCGCCATACTTACGCTTTCTGCCCAAGATATATTTCGTTGCATTCTTCAGTCGGTCCCCAAAGCTGAGTGGATCGAGATGGAAGCTTCCATACACCACGCGTTCCTCGTCTTCCTCCGTTTCGAGAGTCTCCAAAACCAACTGGTGGCAGACGTCGTGGCATCTGCATACAAATAATTCGGTCTTTTCCATAAAATCTTGTTTGAATAAAAAAACTTAGGTAAAAGGGCATAGTGGTAGTTTGTAATTAGCAAACATCATGCCAAGAATTATTCTATACTGGGCGTAGACGACAAGGTGAGTGCTCCGTGTGGATAAAATGTCCTGAAAGATCATTAACTTTTAATCTCTATAAGCATCATGAATTCAGCCAATTACATTCCGCTTCCTCAGCAGTTCGCGAGCTTTGCCCGATATTTCCATGTCGTTGAGCGGATACCCCAGTCTCAAACACTCGAATATCGCTTCGGTCGCTATCTGCCTGTACTTTTTGCTCACGTTCATAAGATATTCGAGAGCCGTTTGACCGTAATATGTAGAAGTATCTTGCGTCATAATTATTTTATCTTCAATGTCCGCAGATATTCCTTCTGCTTGGGCGTGATTCTGTAGCTCAGTTTTTAGACCAAAATTATTTTAACGCATAAAGTTCCATAATATCCAGCATCTTGAACAATGTGCCATCAATAGAAGAATGCCAGCTTTGATGAAAATGCCCGTAACACCAATGAGTGACATGTTGCTGATGTTCTTTCAGAGTTTCATACAGACTATTCATAACTTCACGTTCCTGCTGTATGTCTGATATCAGAGTCTTGTCGTTGCCAATCCATTTATCTAACCCCTCCTTGCTTAACAATTCGCAGAAGGAAGGAGACGTATGTGTTATTACAATGTCAAGCTTCTGTTCTGACAAAATCGACGTTAGTGCTTCATCATTATACGTCGGCGATTCGTTCTGCCAATAGTATGATAGCGAAAACTCATCAACATCTTCCGTGTTGCCATAACGTAGCCGTTTTTGTTGTTCCTTACTCCATGCTTCAAGCCTATATGTACGGTCAACCGATATTGCTCCTCCTACACAGAGAATCGAATGGTTGCAAGCGTTGATTACAGAATAGTCTGGAATGGCAATGAAACGTTTGTGCTTAAAGCTTTTTCCATCAAAATACGCTGGGTTGTCATGATTGCCTCTAATGAATACAATCCAATTATTGGCATCATTCATACGTTTGGCGTTCCTTTTCACCATATTGTCATAATAGCCTCTCTTGTCAAACCCAAATCCACAATCGCCAGCTACAATAACTAACGTGTTCTGCATTTGATATTGCACACAAATTTTGTTCACGAGGAGATTAAAGTCGCCGTGAATATCTCCAGAAACTACTACGTCATTGCATTCTGGAAACTGATATATATCGTATTTTCTGCTATTCATCTTTCATGTTCTCCCAAAACGGAAGAAGTCTTTGCTGTAAGAACGCTATCACTTCAGTAAAAGGCAAGATGTCAGTGGACGTTATTTTACGTATGAAAGCAGTCCATCTGACCTGCATTTGCTGATTGCTGCCAAACTCTTTTCTGAAAAACATCGTGTTCTCATTATAAGGTGTGTGGCGATTTTCAAATGTATGTTTGATAGCTTCCTGTAGTATTATAGGATTATATTTTTCATTCTGCAAGATTTTGTAGAGATCATAATAATCCTTCATTCGACTACTTTGGTCTGCAAGATCCACAATTGCGTGCATCTTTTCGGCAATAACCGTTTCAAGCGAGTAGGCCAGAATATTGGCACTCGGCAGATGTTCAAGCAATACAGGATAATCAAGATCTATTGGGGAAGGTGTTACCACATCACCAAAACCAATATCCATTGTTAAAACCTGGGCAATGGTGTCCATCTTGACTGGAATGCTGAGCCTAATCCCATGATAGTCTTTGAACTCTGTTATATTTTGTGCAGTAATGTTCTCCGTGTCAAATATTACGCCATCTTCCTCGTATGGCACAGAACATATTTCTCTGAACGCTGCAATTATAGAAGAGCCTTCGTTGCTGATATTATTGCCAAGGAAATCTATATCCAATGTTGGACGAGCCGCAAATTTTTCGTATGCATACATGAGTGCACCTCCCTTCAGATAAAAATTTCCTCTATAATGAGTCTGCGATATTCTGTAGAGAAGTCTCTCTTGAAAATACCGAGTCAGGATAGTCTGATTAAAGACGTTTTCCTTTCTTGCAACGTTCAGCAATTTTGTACGTATTGACTTCCCGTAGTTTTTATTTTGTTCTTTACTCATAGCTTCACTTGTAGATAATTTTCCAGGATATTGCCAACACGCAATTGTCTGGCATAATCCATTAGTTTACTGATATTTCTTCCTGGTCTGGAAAGATAGTTATCGATGATTTCAGAACAGACATCAATGCCCACCTTGTTGCGAAACTTTACAGCATCGCATACGCATCGTTCTACATCATATACCTTTACCTTAAATCCATCTATGACTTTCTCCATCACGCCGATTTCAAGAATGTTGGAAGTATAGTGATGGAGCTCTATCTTTGGGAATGAAGGTACTTTTACTTTTCTATCCCTTTTGATGGCGACATGATAAGCCTGCGGCATGGATGTCGTAAGCTGATGGATATTCCAGGCAGACCAAAGGCAGAGGATTCCGTTGGGAACAATAGACTCAATATCAACCATACATGCTGACAATTGGTCTATGTTAGCATATACGCCACGGCAAACCTGAATCAGTTCACCTTGGCGAACGGCTTCCAGCATTTTGTAGTAAGCTGTTCGTCCTTGTTCTTTGACGTTTGCTGATGATATGAATGAATTCTTTGCTTCCATGATAGTTCTCCTAATTTGGTACAAATGTACCACAAATGTTTTTAATTGTGGTACTTTTGTACGGAAATCTTTTGAAATCCACCCCTTTTTTAATACCTTTCAACAGTTTTGTAGCTATTTTAGTACAAAAATACCACAAATGTAGCTAATTGTGGTACTTTTGTACAGGATAATGAAAAGTCTCTTTCTCCAATGTATGGTTATTCGCCTTTTCCGAATTTTTTCCTTTTATTTCATCTTCAATGTCCGCAGATATTCCTTCTGCTCGGGCGAGATTCTGTAGCTCTCGATGGCTTTCTGTCTGCCTTCAGTTTGCCCTATCTTTCCATAGGCACTCCCTGGTGTCAGTTTGGCTTGGAAAGCAGCATATTGCTTATCCTGCATGGCGAACAGTCTTTCTTGAAGTGAAGTCATAAATTCTTAGTTTTATAATGCAACATAGAAGGAGCAATCGCCTCTTTATTCCATCCTGCCATATTTCATCTCCACGCCTTCCTTGTCATACTGCTTGCGCTTGCCGGTGGGCGGTTCGGTCAGCGTGATGCGAACCATGGCATTCGTGAATGAAGAGGCATGGCGCAAGAACGAGAATGCCTCGTCGTTCGACCGCTTAGTCAAGGGAGCACTCCTTACTGTAGAGGGCTACTTCAAGCCTGAGGAATGGCAGGATGCAGAAGGTGTCAAGCATAGCCGAGTAATACTTGTGGCAACCAAGTTCTATGAAGCAGAAGAGAAGGAGGAATCTCCAGTATCTCAGAGAACTAAGACCAAGAAGGATAAGTAAATCCTTCTCTTTAT
>ERZ1026888.1195-NODE-1195-length-11872-cov-4.022848_pt1 | contig 11872 bp, 8 predicted proteins | sample MGYA00380174_ERZ1026888 | MGnify/ENA primary metagenome ERZ1026888 (study PRJEB33269, sample SAMEA4719810) | human gut metagenome | biome: human-associated habitat; feature: organic feature; material: feces | place: Cameroon | collected 2013-10 ...
GGTAAGGACAGTGATGATTATAAGGTATATATACCGTTAAAGAATCTACCGAAACATGCCTTTCTGGCAGGTGTTCCGGGCTCCGGAAAAACAAACAGTATGCTACATATAGCAACTACACTGTATTCGGAGTTCAAGATACCATTTCTGATACTTGAACCTGCTAAACAGGAATACAGAGCGCTTGTGAATCGACCGGAAATGAAAGGAATTACTGTTTTTTCACCATCTTCAGGAACAAAGTTTTTATTGCATATCAATCCTTTCGAGTTTCCAAAGAAGATGGCGTTGGCGGAGCACATTAGTAACCTGAAAAATGTGTTTGACGGAGCATTCTCTATGGATCCCCCAATGCCATTTTTATTGGATAGAGCCATAGAACGTGTTTACAGAAATAAAGGTTGGCTTCCATATATGTTGAATGGAGGAAATCTTCCTTATCCGACTATGGGTGAGTTGTACACGACGCTTGAGAAGATTCTTGACGAGACGGATTATGAAGGAGAGGTAAAAGGTAACCTGAAATCCGTTTTGCAGGTGCGTATTGGTAGCTTGTTGTCGAGAGAAATGGGAGATGTATTCGACGTTCCGGAGTCTACAATTGCTCCGGATGATTGGTTAAAAAGACCGGCAGTTATCGAATTGGAAGCGATGGGAAGTGGACCCGCAAACTTCTTAACTTTAATGTTGTCCACACTCATTAGAGAGTCATTAAAAGTGAATCCTCAGCCGAAGGAAGAAAAGGAAAAAGGTCCTCGACATGTTATCTTTTTTGAGGAAGCACACAACTTGATCGGTCCAAAAGCACAAAAGGAAGGAGGGGAAGGAGCTGACCCTAAGATAGCGGCTACAGCATTTGTGGTAAAAATGCTTGCTGAGGTACGTGCATTAAATGAAGCAATAATAATAGCAGATCAGCTTCCTACAGCGATGGCGCCAGAGGTAATTAAGAATACATCCTTAAAATTAGGTCACAGGATGACATCCCAGGATGACAGACAACTATTGGGTAGCACTATGTCAGCGGATGATGTACAGCTTGAGCGTATGGCTACATTTACACAAGGTAAGACGCTGTGTATTTATGAGGGACTCTTAAAACCGTTTGAACTCCAAATGGCTCAATGGTCAAAAGTTAAAGAAAAGGATGAGACGGGGATAGAAAGAGAAGTGGTAAAAGATGAGTTGTATGATTCACCGAAGGATGATGAACTTTATGATATATTGTGCTATCCAGGGTCCCCCTTTATCAGTGATATGGAGCAGAGCTTTATCATTACATCCGAGAAGATGGAAGCTAAATGGGACGAGGTTTTAGAAAAAAAAGAAGCGTTACTCGATCGGGTAGAATTTCTGAGTGATGTTTCCGGTGAAATAGAAGAAAGCAAAGCCCGTTTAGAAAAGGTTAATTGGTCTAAAGTAAGCAAAGAGAAGGAAAATGAAGTCCTTGAAAAAGTTCAAGATTGGGTAAAAAAGCAGGAGATTGAAATTGCAAATGCGAAAAGAGAGTTTAATAGCATCTGCGACAACATGGAGGAAATTATTTTTAGTCTCGCTTCTTACAAAAAGCAGAACAGGTATTTTGAAGACGGGGTAAATGAACTTTCTTGCAAATTTATGATGGAGTATAGAGATTTTTCTATTGAGATAAAGGAAATGTGCGGTTTTGAAAGAACTGATGAGCAGAGGCAAAGAAGAAAAGATATCCTTGCTCAATGGAAGTAAGAAGGTGATTTAGTGGGTCAGAGATACGAAAAAAACAGAAATAGCGTATCCGAGAATAAAGAAACTCGAAGAAGAATCGGTGAGGAAGGGAAAAACCTGTCTGAGGAATTTTCATCTTTGCAGGAACTCTCTGGAATGATTGATTCCTTGGACGATGATATCGCAGATTCTGTTAGGGAACTTGAGATGGTTCAGGTAACAGAAAGCGAACGACTTGTATCAGAGCAGGAACAGGCAGATGCAGAGAAGGAAAGAATTACTGCGGATATTAATTTAGAGATAAATAAGCTTGATGCAGGTGTATCGAAGCTGGATCAGCTTCAAAATTTTGAGTTTGGTCAAAAATCTGTTGACGCTGCTGAGAAGACATATAGGACTGAAATCTCTCAATTCAAGGAATTACTCGATGAACTTGAAGATGATGATTCACGCGGGTTTAAATCTGGAGGAGCAGAATCTTTAGCAGGTGGTTTTGAAGGCGATGGGCTTGGAGAATTGCATGAATTTATGGAGGAGGATAGAGTGAATCTCACAGATGTGCCTCCACTACCTAGAATAACTTATGGCTCAAACAACTTTAACAGCATAGTTTCTTCCTTGGGCGGGCAAGGCGTAAGCTATAGACAGATTGAGCCTGCCAGACTTAATCGTTCATCTGAAGAGATAGTAGCAAATCTAAGTGGAGGAGATCTTACGCAAGGTTCCTGTTCATCCTTGGCTTTAGCATATGCCGGAAATCGCGCAGGCTACAATGTGCTTGATTTTAGAGATGGAGAAAGCCGATTGTTCTTTTCTTCGAGAAGTTCGATTAGACAGATTGCAACTCTTCCAGGAGTTAGATCTGCTGAAGCAAGTGGTCGAAATGACCTTGAGACCACGCACAACTTGATAGACACGATTCCTTCAGGAAAAGAGTTTTATCTTGCAACCGGTCAACATGCTGCAATAGTACGCAACAATAACGGGCAGATGCAATATTTGGAATTACAACATCCTTCAAACGGAAACGGTTGGCATGATTTAGATGACTATGTTTTAATGAACCGCTTTGGTGCATCGCCTAATCATACAGTGCCATTCTCATCACATTTAATTGAAGTAGATTCGCTTGCAAACAACCAAGAGTTTTTAAATATTCTTGGCTATATAAATACAGCGGAGTCAGAACAAAGAAAGGGGGTGTCCGGAAATGTCCGATAAAGAGTCATTGAAAGCCGGGTTTAAATGGATAGAGGATCCAGACACAGTGGGAGAAATGAAATTCACATTTGACGGTAATAAGATTTACAATTTATTTCGGGACTATCCTCGTGAATTGACTTCTGCTGAAAAAGAAGTATTCAATGAGCTTAATCCATACTGGGCAGACTTCTTTAAAGATAGAAATCAAAATACAAAAGGTTGAAAGGAGAATACACCATGGGTAGAAAGTTAGATTCAGTTAAGAACAAATCGAGAGAGGGTACAGATTCCTTCAAAGAGACAGACACAATTAGTAAGAAAGCCGTAAATGATGTTAAACAGATGAAGGGGCTTATCGAATCTCTCCCTGCAGATGTTGATGATGAAATAATGCAGGCAGCGGAAACCGTCAAGAAAGGCACTAAATCTGATGCGATGGACTATATGAATTCGGAAGTAAAGAATAAAGTTGAGCAGGGCAAGAGGACAATGGAGGATTCATCCAACATGGCAAAGGAGCAGATTCAGAATAATGAAAGAGCTTCTCAAATTTTTCAACAGATGGATAGTGTGGGCAGTTTTGGAAGTGCAGCTCGAGAGGCAGGACGTGATAATATTGAACATTCAACACAGGAATTTAATAATGCAATTAATGACAACACTCATAGTATGGAACGGGCTGAACAAGCATTTAGCCATGATCTGAGCGAAATAAGTGGGACTTTTTAATGGGAAGTAAGACCGTGTGATCGTTTCATCTATCATCAATATTTAAGTACAGGGAGAGTAATACAAATGTCCGATCAGTTTCAGCTGAGAGAAAGCAGCATAGAAAATGTAAAAGATGAATATGCACTTATTATGCAGATTTGGGGTGAATTAGAGCGTCAGGCGAATGAGTTTACCCAAAATTGCACAGATATTCAGAATAAGTATAAGAGTGATGTTGAGTCTGCCGGACGTAATCATAATTCGGCATTGCAGAGAATCGAAAATCAGTATTCCACAGATAGTTCATCTCTTGAGTACGAGCGTAGTTCGGCATTAGAACAATGGCAGAAAAAACATGAAGCCGAAGAAAACGAAACCAAGAAAAAGCAAAACCAGGCAAAGAAAGATAATGAAAAGGTTCAGGATGATTCCTCAAAGTTTAGACAGGATGTAGTCAGGTCCATAAACAATAGAAAACAGCAGATGGGCGCTTTCCTTACGCGCATCGATCAGGCAGAGGTTAGGATTCAGGCAGGGCGATATCAAAAAGTAATCAAAAAGGGAACAGAACTGTATCCTATTCCTGAAACAACATTCGACAGCATTATACTAAGGAATCCGGATCAGATGGTAAAGAATATCAACTATCTGAATGAGCAATTTTTGAGAAAAGTTATTCATTACTCAAAACTTAGGGATAGTTGCGTAGAGTTCTATTCAATGAAAAAGAAAGCGAAGGAATTGTACGACGAAGAATGTGCTAGGTTAGATGCCGGTATTCCTGACGCAGATAAAAAGGTTCAAGGAATGATTGATGCTGCTTATCAGCGCCTTACACAGGAGATGCGCAACTTGAATTCTACGGCGGAACAACAACGTGCTGCATATGCTAAATACAGGCAGGAATTGATAACTGACTTTGTAAAGAAAAAAGAAGCTCTTGATGTTAAGCATAGGCAGCAGATTCAGCAGGAGAACACGAGATTTCAGAATGAAAAACAGACGAGAGACGAAAGACGTAAACGCAATCTGATGGATGCGCTGAAGCAATATCAGGATGATATGCTCAGATCCTTTCCTCCTGGAATATTAAAGAATTTTATTGATGAAATCCAATCAAGAAGAATTGCAAGAGCAGAGGATTATGTTACCGCAGATAAAGAGCCTTTAAATGTCCCTGTTGGATACATATATTTTCAGTTTAAGCAGTTCCTCGAAAACAAGATTGTTGCACAGTTTATGAATTCCCAGTATAGCTTCATACTGAAGAATGGAGCTTTTGTGTTCCCATACACAATCGGGATTAATGAGAATTTTGCACAATACTATGAGTATAAAACGGACCAGAGCGAGATAGCAAAAACACACATGCAGACACTCTGCTTAAATACTTTTCTGAGTACACCTCCGAATAAAATGAGATTCCATTTTATTGACCCTCTGAAATCAGGACAGAGTTTTGCTCAGTTCAAGTTGTTTGAGGAAGAGAATAGTTCTAGCTACAGCATTATTCCTAACGGAATTCAGACAGAATCTCAATCCATACAGCAGGATTTAAAAGTTGTGGTTGATCATATTAAGTCAATGCAGGTCAATACGTTCAAAGGACAGTATAAAAACATAAGAGAGTATAATGCTGCAAACGTGCTTAATCCTCAGCCATATAATATTATTGGAATCATGGATTTTCCTGCCGGATTTACAGCTCAGTCGATTGAACTCCTAAGTCAGGTTGTTGCAACAGGTAAAGAATGTGGTGTCTATGTCATAATTATGGCGAACGGTGATCTGCTGAAGAACCTTGAACCTAAACTTAAGAATGCAGCAGACAGTATCGCAACAATGTGTAATGCATATCAGCTCATAAAACCGGGATATGTTGATATGAAGAGCAATAAAGACAATGTCATTCACAGGATCGATTCACCTATGAGTATTGACGGTGTTGCCAGACTGGCTCCTGTGATGAAGAAAGGAATCCAGAAGGCTGGGCGTATCATAGTTAAATACAGTGACATAGGACCAAAGAAATCTTCCTTCTTAAAATGTTCTACAGCAGAAGGAATATCTATTCCTATTGGACTTAGTGGAGCCAGTGAGACCCAGAAGCTCAATCTTGGAATGCCCGGAAGTCAGTCGATCCATGCTTTAATCTGTGGTCAGATCGGAAGCGGTAAGAGTAGATTGTTGCATGCAATAATTACGGGAGCATTGCTTCAGTATACCAAGGAAGAACTTCAGATATACCTTATAGATTTTAAGAGTGGTACTGAATTTAAGATCTATGCGGATTATAATCTTCCGAACTTTAAAGTAATAGCAATCGAGAGTGAGCAGGAATTCGGTTTAAGCGTTCTGAGGAGTATAAAAAAAGAGAGTGAAAGAAGGGCGCAGATTTTTAATACAGTGACAAAGAGTGATATAACATCTTATAACAATAGTAGCGCCTCACAGCAGTATGGAAAGATGGCAAGAGTTCTGATTGTTATTGATGAGTTTCATATGCTTTTCAGTAATGCGAATCAGGCTGTCGCTACGGAAGCATCACAGATTATGGATGGAATACTCAGGCTTGATCGAAGCTACGGATTTCATATGGTTCTTTGCTCGCAAAGCATCCGCGGCATGAATGCAATTAACGAAGCTGCACTTGCACAAATTGCGGTTAGAATTGCTCTAAAGTGTCCGAAGGAAGACGCCGATATTGTGCTTGGTAAAGGTGCTGATGCTATTGCTCAGATTGAAGAAAATGATGCCGGTTCAGCAATTTATATGCCTGCAATTAGTTCTCCGAAGACAAGTAATAAGTTTAGAGTGGGATATCTAACGCCGGATGAACATATGAAGCTTCTTGAAGAACTGAATGATTATTACAATTCCAAGAACGAAAACTCTGATGCCAGGATTCTTGCATCGGACGTTTCTGACAGCAGAAATAGCGTCTTCCAGATATATTATTCTTCATCAAAGATTACGGCTGAAAAGAATGTTTTGCATTTTGGAGAACCGCTTAGAGTTGATGCAAAACTGGAAGCAAAGTTTAGAAATGCTGCAGGGAACAATCTGATTCTATTTGGAAACAATGCTCAGAAAGCGCAGAATATGCTGACTTTTGCATTAATGGATCTGATGATTCAGAGCATTGATGATATGCGTCAGGGTGCAAGACATCCATACATTTTTGTTCTCAATTATACAGATGGCACTGGAAATGTTATGTTTGATGGAGTTAAGCAACTCAGCGAGGTAAAACTGCCGTCAGTTGCTTATCTTGACAGTTCACAGACTGTAAATGCCATTAATCAGATTTATCAATACTATAAGCAGAAGACGCCACAGGATCCTGAAGCATGGCTTATTATTTCCAATTTGATGGCGGCTACCGACTTACAAAGCGGTAGTGTTTACGGTAGTTATAGTGAAACGGCCAATTACTTTGAGGAAATCCTTAGAGAGGGCCCGGCAAAAGGTATTTTTACTGTGGCGTGGTGCGATGATCCTACTCTGTTTAAAGCTAAATTTGTAAATCTGATTCAACTTTTTGGAAAGCGAATTGTATTTAATGTTTCAGATGAGGATGCGCTGGCCCTTGCCGATGTTGTAAAGGATGAAAGTATTAACCGTAATAATGCATATTTCTACGAGAATGGACGTGGTAAAGAGAAATTCAGACCGTATTCGACTCCTATGAAAGACTGGCTTGATGAGTTATGTCAAAAGATGAAGAACGAAATACATTAAGGGGGTATATAATTTTGAATGGTAACGGAAGAAACAATATAGCTATAGGTCTCATGATTATTTTTACATATTTTCTTATATATGCTTTTTTAGGCTCATCGGAAATTCTTCTGTCTATGGGAGGGTTGCCACTGATTAATTGTACAGCGAATCTCATAGAGAATGGATTTTCTGGTGAAACTATTGCAACGTTGACCAAAGATTTTGGACAAACAATTATAGTGATTTTTGTTGTTGTATTTGTTCAAAATCTTGTGCCGGCTAATACCGGAAGGGGATTTAGAAGAGTAATAATAACCATTATAGGCTACATAGTGCTTTATCTGGTTTCAATGTGGTTTGTTAGAAACATTGTATTCTCGGATAAAACAGGCGAAATTCTACAGATGTTTATTGCAATTTTTTCGGTTGTGATGGGTGGCTTAGGGGCGGTATTTGCCTCACCTTTAAGAAGGATTATAACGAAATCAATGGTTCAACAAGTACTAAGAGAAAACCTCCTAAACAGCAGGCCGGTTCAATGGCTGGCTAGTTCTTTCTTTATTACGACAGTCATACTGTTCTTGGCAGTGATGATTGAGATGACGGTTGGCCTGGCATACTTCTTCACGGTTATAGTTACTGGATTTCCTGCAGTTTTGACCATGATACTTATGTTAGTAGGCATGTATTTTTTGATTTTAGGTGGATTTGGGCGAGAGTAAAGAAAATAATTGATAGATGTTGATTGGAGATAAGTAATGAAGCGAGTATGGATGAATCACTGGTTTAGCACGGCATTGAATATTATTGATTTAATGCGTCAGGATTATGCTGGGCTTTGCATAATTGGCAGCAACGAAAACGAGTATTCTGTGATAAAGAATGGTTGTGATGAGTGGTATCAAGAACCGGTTCTTAAGGATGACGAGTACGTTGAGTTTTGTTTGGAATTTTGCAAAGAACATAATATTCAATACTTTCTGCCGAGAAGAGGAATGCTAAAAATCAGTGAGTGCAAAGATCAATTTGAAAGAATAGGTGTAAGAGTTATGATGGATGATTATCCCATCGTTTCAATTCTTAACCACAAAGAAAAGGCATATCGTTTTTTTAAAGAAAAGAACATAGGAACGGTTCCTGATTTTTATATAGTTAAAACGCTGGAAGAGTTTAAGAATGCTTACGAGGATTTATTAAGAAAGTGCAAACAGGTTTGTTTCAAATTTGAGAAGGACGAGGGAGGAAAGAGTTTCAGACTTATAGATAATCAAAGGAAGGGTTATGCGGCATTGTTTAAGAAGCAGAATACAAGGATGACATTAGACGATGTTCTTGATGCACTTTCAGAGAGAGAAGTTTTTTCTCCAATTATGATTATGCCGTTTCTACCAGATGATGAGGTTAGTGTAGATTGTTTAGATACAGAAAAGGGTTTAATCGCTTTGCCGAGAATCAAAGGGAATAATAAGTATGAACTATTGAGGTTTGATGAAGATATTATAAGCATATGTCGAGATTTTCAGAATAAAGCAGGGTTGAAATGTCCATATAATATACAGTTTAAGTATCTCGACGGAATACCGTATTTTCTAGAGGTTAATACCAGAATGTCTGGGGGAATACAGATGGCTTGCTATGCCAGTGGTGTTAATATACCTCAACTAGCACTAAAAAAAATATCTGGCGAAGAATTGGTTTGGAGTTGCAAATATGAGGAAAAGATACTAGCTCAGGTTTTACAGCCGGTAACAATAGATTGAGGTTTAGGGTATGAGTATTTTGTTTTCCGATTTGGACAATACAATGATTTATTCACATCATAGGGAAATCGGTAATAAAAAGATTGTTATTGAACACTTAGATGGAAGAGATCAGAGCTTTATGACCGAATTCACCTATGATTTCTTTACTAAGGTGGATTGGTTAAATACTATTCCGGTTACCACGAGAACCGAGCAACAATATCTTAGAATTGAGTGTGCTCAGGAACTACGCTTTAAATATGCAATTATATGTAATGGTGGGAAATTACTCATAGACGGAAAAGAGGATCTGGGGTGGTCACGTAAGACAGATGCTCTTGTACGGAATTGTTATGATAGTATAGATCGTGCGACGGAAATGTTGTCTCATCTCTGTAGTGATGAGACCATACACAGACCAGAGAAGTATATGAGTTATGCGAAATGCAATAATCCAAAGAGTGTTTATATAGAGTTATGCAAGGTGATAGATCTAAATAAGGTCAACATACAAAGAGATGGCAGAAAGGTATATATATTTGCAAATGGAATAACAAAAGGAGAGGCTTTAAGAAGATTTACTGAAGGCAGGCAGTCTGAAACAATTATAGCTGCTGGTGATAATTTGATGGATGTCTCTATGTTAAACAGAGCAGATATTGCATTTGCCAATCAGAGTATTTTTGATTTAACGACATGCAAGAACAAGATTAAAATTATTGATGAGATCTTTTCTGACGGAATTTGTAAATCTATTTCAGAAATGAGAATGAAAGGAAAATTATAACGGTAGTTGTAAATGGTAGAGAATATTGAACTAAAATACAGGGTCGGAGCTTTGATGTATTCGCCGGCATTAAATAGAAAAGTGGCAGACTCGATAATTGCTGAAAAATTCAGCCAGCCATATTCGTTAGCACTGTGTCTTGAAGATACAATTGCTGATGACAGCGTGGCATTTGCTGAAAAACAACTCGGAAGTACATTGAGAAAACTATTAGAAGCAAGTAATAGAAGTACGTTTTATATGCCTATGATCTTTATTCGTGTTCGAAGCTGCGAACAGCTGATAAGGCTATGGAAGGATTTAGCTGATTGCGCTGTGTTAATAACCGGCTTTATCTTTCCCAAATACTCAGTAGGTAATGCCGATTCATATAATGAAGCAATGAGAAGGATAAACTTTGAAGCTCGAAAAACTGTCTATATGATGCCAATATTAGAAAGCAGGGATATAGTTGAGTATTCCATGCGACACACAGTATTGTCTGATCTGAAGCGTAAGATAGATTCGGCTAAAGAACTGGTTCTGAATATTCGTGTAGGAGGCAATGACTTTTCGAATGAGTTTGCTGCCAGAAGGCATTATGATGAGACAATTTATGACATACTTCCTATTTCGCAGTTGTTGGGTGATATTTTAACTGTTTTTTCAAGAGAGTATGTTGTGTCAGGACCAGTGTGGGAGTTCTTTTCAAGTGATAATGAAGAATGGAAACGAGGACTCCGAAATGAATTGAAATTAGATAAAGTCAATGGCTTTATAGGAAAGACTGTAATTCATCCTAAACAGATAAGTGTAGTAAACGAAGCACTTAAAGTTTCTCATAAAGATTACGAAGATGCAAAGGAGATACTAAATTGGGATGAGAATGGTTTACAAGTCGGAAAGAGTTTTGCCGGAGAACGGATGAATGAAGTAAAGACTCATATAAATTGGGCATATAAGACAATTACACTTGCAGAAATATACGGGGTAAATTGAAATGGTAATTATAGAAGGAGGACATTAGATTGCAGTATTCAATAGATGATTTGGTAAGATTGGCTAAAAGAGATAATAATAATATTCGTCCTTACCTTTATGTCAATCCTATTCAAGGGAAACATATTCCTACAAATCCTGAAGACACGATGATGATGTGTCGTACTTTAGCAAATATGGTGAAAGTGGCATATCCATCTGATCGATTATTCGTAATAGGATTTGCAGAAACTGCAACGGGAATAGCTGCTGGTGTTTGTCACTATTTGGATAATGTAGTTTATTATCAAAATACAACAAGAGAGCAAGCTGACAATGAGGAATACTTGTATTTTACTGAGTCTCATAGTCATGCAACGGATCAGATGCTGAGAACAAACAGTATTGGTCGTTGTTTTGAAAATGTTGACAGGATAATTTTTATTGATGATGAAGTGACTACCGGAAATACCATATGCAAATTGGCCGATATGCTAGAGGATAAGTATGGAATAAGTAAGATAAAGTATAGTATTGCTTCGATTCTTAACAGTATGACAAATCTTCGGGTTGATCAGCTTGAAGACAAAGGGATTGAATGCTTATTCATTTCAGAGCTCCCCTTCGAATATAAAAAAGATAGTATCATGAATATATCTCATGAGAAAGACAGAGATACGCTATGTAAGACCGACAAGATGGAGAGTGTTGATTGCGTAGAGTTTAACACGAAAGCAAACGCTCGCAGTACGATTTCTTTTTATGAGTATGAAAGTGAAATAAATCGATTTGTAAGTAAAATCAAAAAAATAATAAGATGTGAACATTATGAAAAGTTGCTTGTCCTTGGCACCGAGGAATGTATGTATCCGGCTATACGATTGGGAGAGACTCTAAAAAAAGATGGTGTAGCTGAGGAGGTTAAAGTTCACGCAACTACAAGAAGTCCTATTATTGTTTCATGCGAAGAAGGCTATCCACTAAATCATAGGTATCAAATTCGAAGCGTATACGATAAAGAGAGAAATACATATGTATATAATTT
>ERZ1026888.1199-NODE-1199-length-11855-cov-7.418305_pt1 | contig 11855 bp, 10 predicted proteins | sample MGYA00380174_ERZ1026888 | MGnify/ENA primary metagenome ERZ1026888 (study PRJEB33269, sample SAMEA4719810) | human gut metagenome | biome: human-associated habitat; feature: organic feature; material: feces | place: Cameroon | collected 2013-10 ...
TCAGTCCCTCGAAGAGTTCCTTCTTGCCTAAGAAATAAGCTTCGAGTGTATCAACGAGGACAGATTTACCAAAGCGGCGTGGGCGGCTCAGGTAATTATACTTTTTATCTCTGTTGGCAAGCTGCCAGATGATATCTGTCTTGTCAACATACAGGTATCCACCCTCTCTGATTACCTCAAAAGACTGGATGCCTACTGGCAATCTTCTATCGTTTATCTCTACCATCTTCCAGGATCTTTGGTTTACAATTGCAAATTTACGATTATTTTCTCAAATTGCCATCATTTTCTCTCTTTTTTCTGCGAAATTTGCATGAGATGATCATCAGAAACACAGCAAATTACTCCCGAAATCTGCCAATTTGCGTTTGCTCAAGCAGAAAATTTGACAAAAAAAACGGGGAAATATGCAAAAATCATGAAGAAAAACACAAAATCGATGTAAAAGAAAACGAAAAAACATGTGGGCAACATGCCCTAAACCTTGGAACGGAGGCAAAAAACAGGCTTTTTTAGCGGCCCAAATCGGGGGTGGGCAAAAATGGGCACCCCGCCTTTTTAGGCTAAAACCCATCTTTTACAAAAATGCGAAAAAACAGAATTTACTACCATTTTTGAACAGTTATTACTACCAAAACTGCTGCCGTGCCGATTCATTTCAACATTTATATATAAACAACGCGAGAAAAGTGAGATAAAGTATTGATAATAAGGGGGAACGGATGGGATTTGCCCGCATTTTTGTCCACATTTATAAGGATTGTTCCAATTGGGTGGCAAAACGGCAGAATGGCAAAATACCTCCCAATGTGTATAAAAACCTTTTATTTTCTTAACGGATTTAACAATAGTGCACGTCATAGAGGTGCACCGAGTATTCAAAAAAAATTCCGAACTTTGCAATCGAAATCTAAACAACAAACATATGCCCAAAGATGTAGAAATAGAACAGAAGCAAAGAGCCCACTCTGCTAAAGGATTACAGACGATTCTGCCAAAGCGAATCAGACGTTCATGGGAGCGAAACAGAGATTCATGGGAGCGAATGCAAAAAACATGGGAGCGAATGTGGCAATCGTCACATTCGCTCCCACGATCCCCTGTTTCGCTCAGAGAAATCTCCTTTACTCAACTTCAGTCATTAACCACGCAATGAATTACGGAATCAACAACGAAGAATCACCATAGCTCAGGAAACGGAAATCGTGAGCCAGAGCGTAGTCGTACACTTTCCTCCAGTCGCCATGGAGGAAGGCACTGACAAGGAGGAGAAGAGTGCTCTGAGGCTGATGGAAATTGGTGATAAGCATCTTCACGATCTTGTACTGATAGCCGGGGGCAATAATGATCTGTGTGCTGGTGTGCAAAGCCTCCAGACCATTGCGGTCGAGATAATCGATGATGGCCTGTATCGCCTGAGAAGGCTGAATGGCATTCACCAAACCGCCATCTGCCGACAACTCGTAAGGATCCCACTGGTTGACGTGCAGATCGTCTTCTGTCGCCTCGGGATGAGAGAGCAGATGAACGCCCATATAGTACAGGCTCTCGATGGTTCGCACACTCGTAGTACCCACAGCAATCACCTCGCAATGGTGCTGCAGGAGCTTCTCCAACGTATGACGGTGCACCACGATATACTCGGTGTGCATGCGGTGGCCCTCTATCTCAAGACTCTTCACCGGCTTGAAGGTACCAGCGCCCACATGAAGGGTAACCTCCTCACGCTCAATGCCATGGCGGTCGATGTCCTGCAACACGGCATCAGTGAAATGAAGTCCGGCAGTAGGAGCAGCCACACTGCCCTTTATCTTCGAGTAAACCGTCTGATAGGTAGTCTTGTCGCTCTCCTCGGTGGCACGGTTGAGATAAGGCGGAATAGGCAACTCGCCCACGGTCTCAAGAATCTCGGCAAAGGAGACCTGCGTGTTGTCCCAGTCGAAGTCGACCCAATAGTTGGTTCCACCACCCTTCGCCACCATAGAGGCAGCCTCAGAGCCTAAGGCATCGCCACGGCGCATGGTGGCAGAGAGTGTAAGCTGATGCCCCTTGATCTCGAAGTCGCGCTTCAGACTGCCCTCTTTCCACTTCTTCAGGTTGCCTATCATGCAGAGCCATGAGCAATGTCCAGCCGTCTGGAACATGAGCTCATAGTCGGTAGGATCGGCAGGCTCCATGAGGAAGACCTCTATCAGGGCACCCGTCTCCTTGCGGAAATGCAGACGCGCCTGAATCACCCTGGTGTTGTTGTAAACCATCAGTCCGCCCTTGGGCAGATACTCAGGCAAATGGTAGAACACATCCTCGCCTACCTCACCATGACGGTAGAGAAGGAGTTTGGAGTGGTCGCGCTGCGCCAAGGGGAACTTGGCAATGCGCTCATCAGGAAGGGGGTAATTGTAATCGCTAATTTTTATATGTTTTGTATCCATTATGGTTGAATTTTATAGTTACATTCCTCCCGCCATGACTATCGCCCGCAAGAAGGCATAGACCAGGGTGAAAGCCAGGATGCAGAGTATCTTGTCGATATCGTCGTGGTCGTAACCCGTGGGGGTGTACTGGTCGGAGATATAGGTGATGTGGGGTGACACCTTGTAATACAGTTTCAGATAACCTATGTAGCTCACGAAACCGATGGCAGCACCCACGAGGAGTCCGCAGAGAATGTCGGAGGGATAGTGCATGCCGAGATACAGGCGTGTCCAGCAGTTGAGCAGCGACCATGAGAAGAGAGCAATGGCAAGACGCTTGCCCCGCATGAGGAGCGAGAAGAACATCGCTATCGACATGGTGTTGGCTGCATGAGCCGAGAAGAAGCTGTAGCCACTGCCACGAAGGTTGCCCACCACCTGAATGGTGTATTTCAGGATGGGGTCGTTGTTGGGGCGCCATCGTTCCACCAAGGGTTTTACCACTCCATCGGTGATACCCTCGGAAAGAGCCACACAGACGAGTGCTCCCATTACCGCCAGACCAATCTGCGCCATCGTCTCATTGTTGCGCACAATGATGTAGAAGAGGGTGAGATAAAGCGGTATCCAGGTGAGCCCCGACGTAAGGACGAGCGCTAACTGGTCGATGAACAGATTGTCGCTTCCATTGAAGAAGTGGAGCACCTCGAGATCGGTGAGAAGACATGAGACAAACATCATATTTCCTCCAGTTGTTTGGTTTCTATCCATCCATCTCTTCCATCTGCCAGGTGGATGCCACGCCAGCCATCCATAGAGCGGTCGGTGATGTCGACACGCGTTCCCTCATGAATGACGAACTGGTCGGCGCTCTGTCGGGAAGGAGTCTTCTTGACATTGACCGTAGGAGCCACGATGATGGCACCCGTGCGGTTGACGAGTATCTGTTTCTGCTGATAGGCAAAGAGCGAACTCAAGAGGAAGACGACAAAGAAGAGGATGCCGCCGAAGAAGCCGACCTTGCGCAACAACAACTGGGGCGCGAAGAGATAGACCAGCACCAATACCAAGGCAAGGATGATGGACAGGATGCCCGTCTTGGCCCAGTTGTCGACACTGGTGAAGTTGACCAGCGCCTTGTACCAGGTGACGAAGAACATCTCGCTGACAGGAGTGACCTTGTCGATGGTCTTGCTGCGAGCAAACTGCAGGTTGAAGTTGATGTCCTCGTCGCCGGGCGACAGCAGATGGGCACGCTCGTAAGCCAGGACAGCCTTGGTGATGTTGTCGGTGCGATAATAGGCATTGCCGAGGTTGTAGTAGACCTCGGGCGAAACACCGTTCTTGAGCAGGTCCTCATAGTCCTTGATGGCCTGCTGATAGTTGCCCTTGGTGTACTCGGTGTCGGCGTTCTGCTTGGTGACAGCAGAGGCAGAGAGGCTGAAGCCCATGAAGATGAGCAGCAGCACCACACCGAAGGTATAGTCGCCCTGACGGGCAGAAGTCTTCTTGCCCTGCTTGCGGGCAGCCTTTATGGCATTCTCTATTTCCATAATAGCAGTCATGGCTGAATCGAAAGTCTTGTTCATATTGCCGGCAGGGTCGCCAGGAGCATAGCGCTCAAACTCACACTCGTCGAGAGCCTGTGTAAACTTCTCTATGGTGTCGGCATCAACGGAGTGAGCCAACAGCTTATCCTGAATATTCTCGCGCGAGAGCTGTTCGACAGGCATATTGAGCTTGTAGCTGACGTAGCCCCACAAGGCTCTGAGCACCTCGTCGTAGAACTCGCCCTGCTTGCGGGCCATCATCAGGGTGCGTGCCTTCTTGAGTCGCTTGGTGGCTATCTTGTTGGCCTTGTTGGAACGCATCTTCACGATGTCGGCATTCTCGATGGCACGGCGGCGGAAGGCGATGAGCAGACCGATGAAGGCGATGAGAGGCACCATCAGGCTCGTCCAATAACCAAAGCTGCCATAGAACATATCGTCGATGTCGCAAAGCTTGCTCTTGCCCAACTTCAGGGCATGAATGTCCTTGTCGGCATTGCTGTAGTTGGCCGACGACGAACCGTCTGAGCCGTCGCCCTGCTCCACGGTGAGGGTGAAGGGCTGGGTCTTGATGGTGCGGTAGGCATTGGTCTTGGTGTCGTAGTAGGTGAACTCTACCGATGGAATGGTGTACTTGCCCGGGTTGCGCGGAACAGCGAGGAAGTCGTAAACCATGTTGCCCTCCACACCGTTCTGGGTGAGCTTGGTCTTGTCGGTGATCTTGGCGTCATACTGGTCGAAGTCTTTCGGCAGGTTGAGCACAGGCTGCTTGAGGAGTTTCAGGTTTCCGATGCCTCCCACTACCACACGGATGTTGATGGGATCGCCAGCCTTCACGTCGTTCTTGTCGAGCGTGGCAGAGATATTGAAGCGGCCTACTCCACCCGAGAAGTTGGCAGGACGTGCAGGCAGCGGGTCCACCTGAATGGTAATGCCAGGCGCCTTGATAGCCTTATGTACCTCCACATAACCCGAGCCGCCATTGAAGAAAGCCTCGATGGGGTCGACATTGCGGTTCTGCTGAACCACGATACCCTTGAAGGTGATGGAAGGAATCTCGAGCTTGCCCGTCATCTGAGGATACATGACGTACTGACTCCAGGTGACACAACGGTAAGGACGGCCGTTGATGACCTCGTTGTGAAGCACTTTCTGCTGTGGCTGTGGCACCTCCTGAGAGTGGAAGCCCTTCAGATCGGGCATCTTGCCGTCGAGCTGGGTAAGGTCGACCTGTGTATAGACCTTATAGGTAAGGAGCACAGGCTCCTGCTCGTGCACACGCTTCTTGTTGGCAGTGACCTTGATGAAGAGGTCTTTGCCCGAGATGGCAGAACCCGCCTGACGCATGCGAGGCTCATCGGCATCATCGTTGTGCATCCTGGGTGCTCCGCCAGAGTTGTGAGCATGACCCGAGACGGTGATCTTGACAGGATGGGCTGCGAGCTTCTTGCCATAAACCAGTGCATGCGAGGTACCGATGGTGTAAGTTCCAGCCTTGCCTGCATAGAGCGTGTAGGTGATGGTGAAAGAGGAAGAAGAGCTGGTGTGGCCGTTGACCACCTGATAGCTCGACTGCGAAGAGGTGTAGGGTCCGGCTATCACCTCCAGTCCATCGGGCACATTGCCCATACGGAACTCCTCCACTTCACGGGCGTTGACCGTATAGGCTACTCTGAAGTTCTCGCCAGCAGCAACATGTGTTGGTGCAGATACCGCCACATGCTGCGCCTTGGCTTCCTCCGCCAGGCCCAGCATCACGAATATCATCAATGTGTACCATTCTATTTGCTTCATAATGAAATGATGTTTGCTTATTGTTTTACCAGTTCTTGTCGTACAGCCTGCGTCGTGGCTGACTCATCGCCTTCTGCATCTTCTGCTTGGTGGCCTTCTCCTGCTGCACGGCTGCATTGAGCAACTGCTCGGCATTGTCACGGCTCATCTTGTCCTGCTCGGGCTTCTGTGACTGGTTGTTCTTATCCTTGTTTTGATTATTTTTCTGCTTGTTCTGATCCTTATTCTGATCCTTGTTCTTGTTCTGATCCTTGTTCTGATCCTTATTCTTCTTGTTCTGCTTGTCCTTGTTGTTCTTGTCGTTGCCGCTCTTGTTCTTGTTTTGGTTCTGCCGGTTCTTCTGATTCTTCAGCTGATGCTTGCAGAGCGCCAGGTTGTAGCGGGTCTCGTTGTCCTGAGGATTGTTGCGCAGCGCCATCTTGTAACATTCTATCGCCTTGGCAAACTCCTGATGGTTCTGCATGATGACGCCCATGTTGTGGAAACTCTTGGCGCGGCGTATCTTGTTGGTGGTCTGCAAGTCGGCAGACTTGGCAAACTGCTGCATGGCGAGCGAGTCTTTCTGCTGCATCATGAGCGCACACCCCAAGTTGTAGACCGCCTGTGGATTGTTGGCATTGCGGGCTATCGCCTTGCGATACTGCACCTCGGCAGCAGTCCACTTGCGTGCCCTGTACTGGCGGTTGCCCTGACGGATGAAGGTGCGGTCGTTCTGTGCCAGTGCTGCAACTGTACTGACGAGGAGCAGCCCCAACAGCAGGCACAGCCTGCGCAGCCGCAGGGTCGGTATGATATGATAAGTTAGATACATTTCGATTAATATTTAATGTGTAAAGAACTTCACGTTGCGGAGAAGCGGATTCTTCACCTCGAGCATACAGATATCGAGGATGAGCAGGAGGATGACCAGGATGCCTACAGCCTGGAACTGCTCGTCGTACTCGCTATAGATGACGGTGTCGGTCTCGCCCTTCTGCAACTTGGAGAGGTCGTCGTTGAGTGCCTGCTCCGCATCGCTGGTGTTGTCGACGTGAATATACTGTCCACTGCCAGCCTGAGCTAACTGTCGGCACATCTGCTCGTTGAGGGCAGTCATCACGGTGTTGCCCGTACGGTCTTTGAGATAAGAGCCGTCGCCCATAGGAATGGGTGCTCCCTTGGTGCTTCCTATTCCCAGGATGAAGACATTGATGCCTTTCTGCTTGGCTGCCTTGACAGCATCCTCGGCTCCCGGCTCATGGTTCTCGCCATCGGTAATGACGATGATGGCGCGACCCACATGGTCTTGCTGGGTGAAACTCTTGGTGGCCAGGTCGATGGCTGCAGCAAAGTTGGTGCCCTGGGTCTGGATGAGGGCTGGTGTGGTGTTCTGCAGGAACATCTTGGCAGACACGTAGTCGCTGGTGATAGGCAACTGCACGAAGGCATCGCCGGCAAAGACGATGAGACCTATCTTGTCGTTGGTGAACTTGTCGACCAGGTTCTCCACCAGCATCTTGCTCTTGTCGAGTCGCGAAGGCGCCACATCCTCTGCCAACATCGAGTTGGAGATGTCGAGACAGATGATGGTCTCAATGCCCTGACGCTTGTCGTGAGAAATCTTGCTGCCCATCTGTGGACGCGCCACCATGAGGATGAGCAGGGCTAAGGCTGCAAGCAGCAAGCCGAACTTCACCGTGGGGCGATAAGATGACACATTGGGCATAAGGGCTTTCAACAGCTCAGGGTCGCCAAACTTTCGGAGCTTAGCCCTTCTCCTTCGCCATCCTATGAACCTCACCAGTACGAGTACCGGCAACATCCACAGCAGCCACAAATATATTGGATCTTCAAATCTTAGCATATTCATTTGATATTAATTGAACTTCGGCTCGTCTCTTCCCTATGGGATTCTTCTGAGCCAGGTGATGCGAAGCAATATCTCTGCGAGCAGTACCAACAGGGCTGCAAGGGCAAAAGGCTGATAAGCCTCGTAGCGCTTGGCGAAATGGGTGACATTCATCTTCGTCTTCTCCAACTTGTCGATGTCGTGGTAGATGCGCTTCAGCTCGGCGTTGTTGGTGGCGCGATAGAAGTTGCCATCAGTGGTACGGGCAATGTCCCTGAGTGTCTCGGTGTCTATCTCCACAGGCATGTTGACGTACTGAACGCCAGCCGCTGTGGGCATAGGGTAAGGAGCCACCTTGTTGGTTCCCACACCGATGGTGTAGACTCTGATGCCAAAGCTCTTGGCTATCTCGGCGGCCGTCATAGGCGAAATGTCACCGGTGTTGTTGCTGCCGTCGGTCAGGAGGATGACCACCTTGCTCTTGGACTTGGAGTCCTTCAGTCGGCTGACAGCATTGGCGAGACCCATACCCACTGCCGTTCCGTCGTCGATGAGTCCACGGGCAGTAATGTCGGTACGGGTGTCCTGCAACAGTCGCAACAGACTGGCGTGGTCGGTGGTCATAGGACACTGGGTGAAGGCCTCACCAGCAAAGATGGTAAGACCGATGTTGTCGTTGGGACGGCCCGAGATAAACTCGTGAGCCACATCCTTGGCAGCCTCCATACGATTGGGTTTCAAGTCTTCTGCCAACATAGAGGTAGAAACGTCCATCGCCATCATGATGTCGATGCCCTCCACCGTCTTGTTGTCCCAGGAGTTGTGGGTCTGCGGACGAGCCATCGCACAGACGATGAGCACGAAGCACAGACATCTGAGCATCATGGGCAGATGGACAAGGCGCTGGCGCAGGCTCTTGGGAGCATAGGCAAACTGCCGGGTGTCGCTCAGCCTCATGGTAGGCTCGTTCTTCTTCCTGTACAGGAAATACCATAATATATAAGGTATCAGCAACAGGAGCAACAGAAAATATGCTTTACTTGCAAATTCCATGTTTTTATAATATTATTCTTTTTTATTCTATACTCCTACATCAGCAGCATGCAGGCACCATAGATCACGTAGGCGGTGATGGCTGCCATGGCAATCACTCCACCCCAGAGCAAAGCCTTGATGAGCTTGCGCTGACTGCGCGTCTTGCGATCCTGGTCGGTAAGCTCGGGAGCTACCTTCTCCTCGACGGTCTGCTCGTTGGTCTTCGTCTGGTCGATGAAGTTGATGGCGTTGACCAGATTGGCGTCATTCTCGCCAAGGAAGGTCTCGTACTTGGCAAACTTCACGAGGTCGGCAGTACGGAAGAGCTGTTTCAACTCGTCTATCATCTTCTGGTCGCCAGCCGACTGCAGATGCTCTATAATCTCGCCGCTGGTCATCTCCATGGCACGGAAGCCAAAGCGCTGCTCTATGTACTCGCGCAGCGTGGTGGTGAGGCGGGTGTAGTATTCCTTCTGGGTCTCCTGCGACTCGGTGTGCTGCTGCTTGATGACATTGATCTCGCTGAGCGCCTTCTCGTGGGCTGGCACACGCTTCACGATGCGCATACGAATCACGATAGGTTTGTTCTGACGGAGGCGCTGCCAGAGCCACAGCATGACACCGAAGAGTAAGAGTACCAGAATGCTGAGCCAGAACAGAGGACTCCACTCACTCCATAGGAAGGGATTGTCCTGTACGTCCTTGGGGGGATAGAACTGGTTGGGATGTACCGTATCCACAGGCACCGTGAGCACCTTGAGCGCCAACGGGTTGCCCTGACAGGTCTTGCCGTTGACCTTGACCTGAAGGGCTGGAACAGCGTAGACCTTCTCGTCGAAAGAGGTGAGCGTATAGTCGCGGCTTATCTGTAGCCTGCCGCCGTCGAGCTCGGCGGTGTCGGCATCGCTCTGCTCCACCACCTCGATGCCCGGAGTGAGCATCTGTGACGGCTTGAACGAAGGCAGCACCACCTTGGCACCCTTGGCAGCGGTGACCTTGAGATGAAGCTTCGTCTGCTCGCCTATCAGGATCTGCAGAGAGTCGAGCTTCTGCACCACCTCCTGGGCTGCCGACCCTAATGGCAACAGCATCAGGAAGGCAAGCATCATGATGATAATATTCTTCTGTTTCGTCATTTTTCTTTTCCCTATTGGTTTACTTCTCCGCTTTTCAGCCCCGCTGCATGAACAGGTTGAGCAGAGCTCGTGAGAAGTCTTCGTTGGTGGCGACAGCCGTCCAATCGACCTTGCTCTTGGCAAAGGTTTCGCGCAACAGCTGCTCGCGCATCATCCAGTGGCGTGTATGCGCCTGACGCAGTTTCTTGGAACTGGTGTCAATATACATCTCGTGACCAGTCTCAGCATCGCACACCTTGAGGAGTCCGATGTCGGGCAACGCCTTGGCACGTGGATCGTACACCTGAATGGCAGCCACATCGTGCTTCTGATTGGCAATCTGAAGGGGATGCTGAAAGTCCTTGTCATCGAAGAAGTCGCTGATAACGAAGGCTGTGCAATGGCGCTTCATCACCCGTGTGAAGTACTCCAAAGCCACACCGATGTCGGTGCGCTGGCTCTGAGGATGAAAATCGAGCATCTCGCGGATGATGTAGAGAATGTGCTTGCGGCCCTTCTTGGGCGGGATGTATTTCTCTATTCGGTCGGAGAAGAAGATGACACCTATCTTATCGTTGTTCTGAATGGCACTGAAGGCCAGGGTGGCTGCAATCTCGGTAGCCATGTCGCGCTTCATCTGCCGGGTGGTACCGAAGTCGAGCGAGCCACTTACGTCGACCAACAGCATCACGGTAAGCTCGCGCTCCTCCTCGAACACCTTGACAAAGGGACGATGGAAACGGGCGGTCACATTCCAGTCGATGTCTCTCACGTCGTCGCCATACTGGTACTCCCTCACCTCGGCGAAGGCCATACCCCTGCCCTTGAAGGCCGAGTGATACTGGCCTGCAAAGACATTCTGGCTGAGACCGCGAGTCTTGATCTCGATCTTGCGTACTTTCTTTAAGATATCTTGTGTGTCCATTTATTACTTATTCCTCAAAATCAAGGTACTTCCACCTTATTAATTATGCGGCTCACGATTTCCTCGCTGGTCACATTGGAAGCCTCTGCCTCGTAGGAGAGTCCCACACGATGGCGGAGCACGTCGTGAGCCACGGCACGCACATCCTCAGGAATCACATAGCCGCGGTGCTTGATGAAAGCATAAGCCCTGGCTGCCTTGGCAAGAGAGATGCTGGCACGTGGACTGCCGCCAAAGGTAATCATATCCTTGATGTCGGACAGACCGTAACGCTCGGGATAACGGGTGGCGAAGACGATGTCGGCAATGTACTGCTCTATCTTCTCGTCGATGTAAACCTCGCCCACTATCTTGCGAGCCTTCAGTATCTCGTCGGCTGTGGTGACGGGATGTACCTCGGGAAGACCTCCGGCGATGTTCTCACGGATGATGAGCTTCTCTTCCTCAAGTGTAGGATAGTCGATGATGACCTTGAGCAGAAAACGGTCCACCTGTGCCTCGGGCAACTGATAGGTTCCCTCCTGCTCTATTGGGTTCTGCGTAGCCATTACAAGGAACGGACTGGGCAGCCGGAAGGTCTCGTCGCCGATGGTGACCTGATGCTCCTGCATCGCCTCAAGCAGCGCACTCTGCACCTTGGCAGGAGCACGGTTGATCTCATCTGCCAATACGAAGTTGGCAAACACAGGACCCTTCTTCACATGGAAGGTCTCGTCCTTCTGCGAATAAATCTGTGTACCCACCACGTCGGCAGGCAAGAGGTCGGGAGTAAACTGAATGCGGCTGAAGTCTGCACTGATAAGCTGAGAGAGGGTCTTGATGGCCAATGTCTTTGCCAGACCAGGTACGCCTTCGAGCAGGATGTGTCCATCGCTCAGAAGACCTATTAGGAGACAGTCTACAAGATGTTTCTGTCCTACAATCACTTTGTTCATGCCCATCACCAGGTTGGTGACAAACTGGCTTTGTTGTTCTATCCGGATGTTGAGCTCGCGGATGTCAATAGATTCTGCCATAATACTATTCTGTTTTTGTTCTATATTCTATCTATATTCTATTAGTCGGTTTACCTATTTCCTTGCGCCGACAGGTTCTGCAGAAAGCCCTTGCCACGCAAAATCGAACGCAAAAGTAAACATTTAGGGAGAAAAAAACGAATATCACACTCTAAATAATATTAAAAATGGCACTTAT
>ERZ1026888.1200-NODE-1200-length-11847-cov-4.266876_pt1 | contig 11847 bp, 8 predicted proteins | sample MGYA00380174_ERZ1026888 | MGnify/ENA primary metagenome ERZ1026888 (study PRJEB33269, sample SAMEA4719810) | human gut metagenome | biome: human-associated habitat; feature: organic feature; material: feces | place: Cameroon | collected 2013-10 ...
ATAGTGTTAAATTGGATATAATATATTGTAAATATTCAAAACCACTATAGTGCGATTTTGAGAATGTGCGTGTGGTGATTCTGAATAGTTACAATAAAGAATTAGGAGATACACATAAATGCATTTTGATAAAGTTGGCTTTATAGGGCTCGGTCTGATTGGCGGCTCGATAGCCAGAAAAATGAAAGAAAATAATTCAAAGGTCTCAATTATCGCAACAGCCGGGCATCAACAGACCATAGATGATGCCTTTGGGCTTGGCCTGATAGATAATAATGAGCTTTTAGAGCTTAACTCTTTTAAAGACTGCGACGTAATCTTTCTGTGTGCACCGGTAAACAAAAATATCGAATATCTCATACAGCTTAAGAATATCATAAAGGATGACTGTATCATCACAGATGTAGGCAGCACCAAAACCCAGATTCACGAAAAGGTTATAGAGCTTGGCCTTGAGCGCAATTTTATCGGCGGTCATCCTATGACCGGCTCTGAAAAAACAGGCATACTCAATTCAGACAAGCAGCTTTTGGAGAACGCCTACTATATTATCACTCCTACTGCAGCAACTACTGAAGAAAATCAGAATGATTTCAAACAGTTTGTACTTTCACTTGGCTCGATAGCTCTCATTTTAGACTACAGGGAGCACGATCATGCTACCGCAGCCATCAGCCACCTGCCACATATGATTGCATACTCTCTTGTCAATCTGATTGAGCATATTGATTCCGAAAAAGAGACCATGAAAACTATCGCTGCCGGAGGCTTCCGCGATGTGACACGTATCGCTGCAAGCTCCCCTGTCATGTGGGAAAACATATGTGAGTCCAACAAAACACAGCTGCTCTCACTCATGGACCAGTATGAAGCCAATTTCCATAAGCTTCGCGAAATAATTGCAGAGGGCAGTTCTCAAAAGATGATTGATTATTTTCAGGATTCAAAGAATTACAGGGATTCACTCACACTGCCCGGTGCCAAAATCCGCAAGGATTTCCACGAGGTATTTGTCGATATTGCCGATGAGGCAGGCGGTATTGCAGTGCTTGCAAGCCTTTTAGCCTTCAACGGCATCAGCATCAAGAATATCGGCATCATAAACAACCGTGAGTTTGAGGAGGGTGTACTGCGCATAGAGTTCTATGACGAAGATGCTCTTGAATCGGCTATCAGCGTACTTAAAGAAAGAAACTATACTATTCACCGCAGATGATTTATCCTGTTATATGGCTTTAATCCAAAAACAAAGAGCCGTAAAGCGAAGTAATTTCGTTTTACGGCTCTTTTGGTATTAATATACGCTCTCCTCAAGTACCTCATAGAAATTCTCAAAGGTCTTGCGGCAGCAATAAGGGTCTATTATCTCAACCCCCTCTACCTTAAGCCCAGACAAAGTAAAAGACATGGCTACGCGATGATCATCGTATGTTTTAATTTTACAGGGCTTAATACACTCTGCCGGATAAATCCTTAAGCCATTTTCAATTTCTTCAACCCTCACACCTAATTTTGTCAGGTTTTCCTCGATGGCGTTTATCCTGTCACACTCCTGCAGACGAATATGCGAAATGCCTTCTATCCCTACAGGTTCATTTGCAAACGGTGCAATCGCAGCAAGTGTCAGCGCCTGGTCTGAGAATGTTGACAAATCCCAGCTTCCGCCATGTATATGAGCATTCTTTGGTGGCATACACACTATGCCATCTGCCTCGTCGGAAATTGTGCAGCCCATATCCGCAAGCACATCAAGAAATGCCACATCTCCCTGCAAGCTGTTTTGGTGTACCCCCATCACCTTTGACTTAACATGTAAAAGCGGGCTCATTGCATAAAAATAGCATGCAGCCGACACATCCGGCTCTATATCATAGTCTAAGCTTTCATACGCCGCTTTCTTAGGGATAATAAAGCTTTTATTCTTTTTGTCCTGCATCACATCAAGCCCAAACTGCTTCATCATAAGACGCGTCATCTCAACATATGCCATACCATGCGTTCCTGTGACATTAATCGTAAAGTTCTTCTCCATCACTATAGCCGAGATAAGAAGGGCACTCAAAAACTGGCTGCTCTTGTCTACGTTTATATCAACAGTATCAGCATATTCCCCTGTATTTCCGATGGTAAATGGAAAATGATATTCGTTCTCATCATACTCAATATGAGCTCCCAGCTTTTCAAGCGATACAAGCAGATCCTTCATAGGACGCTTCTTCATCTGCTCAGAGGACACTATATGGTATCTGCCCTTTGACAGTCCAAGAAGAGCTGTAAGAAAACGCGCAGCGGTACCTGCACTTCCCACATCTATCTCAGCTTCATTCTTTGGTATCCTGCCTCCAAAGCCTGTTATTGTTATTTCTCTTTTATCCTCATCCACCAAAACCGGAAATCCCAGACGAATCAGTGCATCTATAAAATGTCTCGAATCATCACTAAAAAGACACCCTTTTAAAACGCTGCGCCCGCTTGCGAGTGCAGCGATTAAAAGGGCCCTGTTTGTGATACTCTTTGAGCCAGGTACACTGGTTACTATATCATGTGGATGATTTACTTTTTTTACTTTATAAATCATTGAAAATCTGATAAATATCAATCTTGAGTGCATCAGTGTCTGTCATACCGATAAACACAGCACCATAGTGATATACTCCTTCTTCACTGTCTGTTCTTCGTACAATCTCGACAACCGCATCCACAACCTCCTTGGTCCAAATTTGGATCTTGGTGTCATAATATGTATGTATATCAAGAGGTACCTTTGCATTAAATCCGATACCGCTTCTGGAAATATCTGTGACATCCACATGACAATACTTAAGTGTTGTCACTCCGTCCTCATCCAGCCGCTCTAACTGTACCGATACATCAATGTCAAGTCTTTTATGTCTTCTCTTTTCTTCCATTCACTTTACCCCATCTATTATATTATTGACTAAGGGAACAAATTACCCTCAAACAACATATTAGTATATATGACTGATTTTTACAAGTAAAATTTATTCAGCTGCCTCATCGTCCATATGCATATCGTTCGTTATAAACATCGCATCACCAAAGCTGAAAAACCTGTATCTTTCCTCTACAGCCTCTTTGTATGCATTGAGGACATGCTCTCTGCCTGCTAATGCTGACACAAGCATGACAAGTGTAGACTGCGGCAGATGGAAATTTGTAATCAGACAGTCAATCACCTTAAAGCTGTATCCCGGATAAATAAAGATATCCGTCCATCCACTACACTCTTTTAACATGCCGTTTTCATCAGATGCTGCCTCTAAGGTACGAGTGCTTGTAGTGCCGACAGATATTATTCTGCCGCCATTTTTCTTTGCATTATTAATCTTGTCTGCAGCCTCCTGTGACACCATGTAAAACTCAGAATGCATATGGTGATCAAGCACATTATCCACCTTTACCGGTCTAAACGTGCCAAGCCCCACATGTAAAGTCACCTCTGCAATATCCACTCCCTTATCCTTTACCTGCTGTAAAAGCTCCTTTGTGAAATGCAGTCCTGCCGTAGGCGCAGCGGCCGAGCCGTCATACTTTGCATATACTGTCTGGTAGCGGTTCTTGTCCTTTAGCTGATGTGTGATGTATGGCGGCAATGGCATCTGTCCGAGCTTATCAAGTATCTCCTCAAAAATACCCTCATAGCTGAACTGAATCAGCCTGTTTCCATCATCAACCACATCTATTACTTCACCGGTTAAAAGTCCGTCACCGAATATAATCTTTGTGCCCGGCTTTGCCTTTTACCGGGCTTTACAAGAGTCTCCCATACGTCATTTTGTCTGCGCTTTAGAAGAAGTATCTCTATCTTTGCCATAGTTCCTTCCTTCACGCCAAAAAGACGTGCAGGAATGACCTTTGTATTATTGAGCACAAGGCAGTCGCCCGGTCTTAAATATTTAACAATCTCCTTGAACACATGATGGCTGACTTCTCCTGTCTTCTTGTCAAGCACCATGAGTCTTGAGCTGGAGCGGTCCTCCAGAGGATCCTGTGCTATTAGCTCCTCCGGAAGATCATAATCAAAATCTTTTACGTCCATAATTTTCCTATTCCTAACACTATACTAACGTCTAACCACGAAGTGTGATACCTGCAGTCTCTTTAAGATGAGCAAGTATATCCTTTACAAAGCCCTCGACCTTCTTAGTCTTAAGCTCCTCATCCTTTGGTGTAAATACTACACTGTACGCCATGCTCTTCTTATTCGGAGGAAGCTGTACACCCTCGTAAACATCAAACAGTGTAACATCTGAAACATAATCACAGGCTTCCCTGATACCGTTTTCAATCTGCTCACATGTGATATCCTTGTCCACAACAAAAGCAAAATCTCTCTTCTCATCATCAAATTTTGAGATTGGAGTAAATACTCTGTCCTTTCCATACCACTGTGAAAGTACTCTAAGGTCAAGCTCCATCACATATGCCGGTACTCTCATGTCAAGCTCATCGCATATCTCATATCTTACCTGACCGAGATATCCGACTTTTTGACCGTCACAGAATACCTCTGCGGTCTGATACGGATGAAGGAATGGCTTTTGAGCCGGCTTGTATGTAAACTTCACATCAAGCGCATCTGCTACAGTCTCAGCCAGTCCCTTTATAGTAAAGAACGATTCATCCTCACCGAATACGCCTGCGCAAAGTGTCTCTCTCTCATCCGGATACTCTGTAAGCGGAAGCTCCTTTGCGATAAAGATATTTCCCAGCTCAAAGATTCTTCCCTCCAGGATACCCTTCTTCTGGTTTCTTGCTATGGCATAAAGCATCTCAGAAGCAAGTGTTGTTCTCATAAGCGAGAGGTCAACATTGATTGGGTTTATAAGCCTGATAGCATGTCTTTCAGGTGCATCCTCCGGGAATCTGAGCAAATCAAGATCAGCAGGTGAGAAGAATGAGTAATGTATTCCCTCATACGCGCCTGCTGCACAGAGCACCTCTTTTATCTTGCGCTCTGTCTGCTGTCTAAGGTTGAGTCCTCCGAGCGTAACCTGTGCTGTAGGCATGAATGCAGGAATGACGTGGTCATAGCCATACATACGGATAACCTCCTCGGCCACATCCGGATAATCCTCCATATCCTCACGGTATGCAGGAATCATAAGTGTCAGCTCATCGCCGCTTACAACCGGTGCAAAGCCTAAATTTGTGAGTATTCTCACGATATCCTCTGTAGGAACCTCTATTCCAAGCACACCGTTTACCTTTGCAATAGAAACCTTCATCTCTTTTGGCTCAAGCGAATTTCCTGTAGTCACCTCAACGTGAGTTGAAGAAACCTTACCACAGCCAAGCTCCTCCATCAGGTGAAGCGCTCTCTTCATGGCCATGGCTGTTGTGTACTCGTTTACGCCCTTTGAGTAAAGTGCACTCGAATCAGATGACTGTCCCAACGCACGTGAGCTCTTTCTGATATTATCTCTTGCAAATTTTGCAGACTCAAACATCACCTCAGTGGTGCCGTCGTTAATCTCAGAGTTTAAGCCGCCCATGATACCGGCGAGCGCAACTGGCTTCTTTCCGTCACAGATAACCAGGTTATTGCTGTTTAACTCAAATTCCTTCTCATCGAGTGTGACAATTTTCTCTCCATCGTTTGCACGTCTTACTACAATCTCATCTCCCTCAAGGTATGAGTAATCAAAAGCATGCATTGGCTGTCCGAGCTCTTTTAAAATAAAGTTAGTGATGTCTACCACATTTGAGATAGAGCCTATTCCAACAAGTGCAAGACGCTTTCTCATCCATGCCGGTGACTCAGAGATTTTTACATCATGCACATAGTGAGCTGTGTAGCGAGGGCAGATGTCCTGTGCCAGGACAGATACCTTGAAATTTTCCTTCTTCACATCATCAGCAGTATAGTCAAGTGCAGGCTCCTTAAGCTCTTTTCCCAAAACAGCAGCAACCTCTCTTGCCATGCCATATATACACTGGCAGTCAGGTCTGTTTGCTGTGATTGCAATATCAAAAATCCAGTCATCAAGGCCGAGGATAGGTTTTACATCATCTCCCGCCTTAGCATCCTCAGGTAAAACCAAAAGTCCGTTGTAGCCTGCACCCGGATAGAGGTTCTCATTTAAACCAAGCTCTACGCCTGAACATAACATTCCATATGAATCATATCCACGCAGCTTGCCCTGCTTTATCTCCATCACGCCCTCTATTGTAACGTGATCCTTTGCTGTGGCATATACTGTTGCGCCGATAAGTGCAAGAGGATATTTGCCCCCTGCCTTTACATTGTCCGCTCCACAGCAGATCTGGAATGTGCCATGTGCTCCGGCATTTACCTGACACAGGCTTAGGTGTGTCTCCGGAATCGGCTCACATTTTTCTACAAGGCCGACTACTACGTTTGAGATATCCTTTCCCACCTCATATGATTCCTCAACCTCGAAACCACATGAGAATAATTTTTCCTCTAACTCCTTTGGTGTTACATCTATATCTACATAATCTTTTAACCAGCTAAGTGGTGTTAACATAATTTTTGCCTCCTGTTATATATTCAAGAAATGAATCTAGTTGTCATCAATCTGGTCTAATACCCTAAGGTCTGACTCGAATAAAAGCTTGATGTTGTTAATTCCGTATTTGAGCATTGCAATACGCTCAAGACCGATACCAAATGCAAAACCACTATACTCATTTGTGTCTATGCCACAGCCCTCAAGCACCTTTTTATTTACTACGCCTGCACCAAGCACCTCAATCCAGCCTGTGCCCTTGCATAAAGAGCAGCCCTTGCCGTGGCACTGGAAACAGCTTACATCAACCTCTACAGACGGCTCTGTAAATGGGAAGTATGAAGGACGAAGACGTGTTGTGACATTCTTTCCGAACATCTTCTTTACAAGCTGGTCAAGCATACCCTTTAAATCGCAGAGTGTGATGCCCTTATCTACCACAAGTCCCTCCATCTGTGTGAACATAGGAGAATGTGTCGCATCATCATCCGAACGGAAAACCTTACCCGGTGAAACAACCTTGATAGGCGGCTTCTTTGCTTCCATAACATGAATCTGTCCTGCTGAGGTCTGTGTACGAAGTAAGAACTCAGGTGATAAGTAGAATGTATCCTGCATATCACGCGCCGGATGATCCTTTGGAGTATTTAAAGCTGTAAAATTATAGTAATCATTCTCGATTTCAGTTCCCTCGTAAACCTCAAAGCCCATAGATGTGAAAATCTCCGAGAGCTGGTCCTTTACCTGTGTTACAGGATGAAGATTACCCTTTTTGCTTCTCTTTGCAGGCATAGTGACATCTATTTTCTCACTCTCATACTTGCGCTTGAGTGCCTCTGCCTCAAATTTCTTAACCTTCTCATCAAGAAGCTTCTCAACTGCCTCACGTGTCTCATTGACCCACTGGCCTACCTTTGGTCTCTCATCAGGAGCAACATCCTTCATGCCCTTTAAGACTGCTGTGAGCTCACCCTTCTTTCCAAGAATTGCAGCACGCACATCATTTAATTTTTCAAGGCCGTCAGCCTTATCAATTTCAGCAAGTGCTTTTTCTCTGATCTGTTGAATTTTGTCTCTCATCGAATTTCACCTCATAATATTTTTCTTAATTTGCATAAACTCGTAACTTCAAGCTTGAATTCGCCGTTTATGCGATAAAAAACGCCCCTGCATGGCTATTAAACCATGCAGGGACGAAAATTCCGCGATACCACCCTGATTTCCATTGAAGAAATATCCAATGGACTCTCATTGATATGTGTAACGTACATAACACGTCATGAACTACTGTGCTTCATCCATGCAGCTTCAGTGTGAACTTCAATCAATAGCCTTTTTGTAAGACTGCTTTCAGCCGGTGACAATCTCTCTCTGGTCAAAGTACTATAATCTACTATGCACCTTCATTGCTTTTATTATATATAGCTGCGACATATATATCGCAAATGCTAATTTCTTAATAACACATAAGTCATTTTAGCACAATCTCTATATTTTGCAAGTAGAAAATTTTATATTTGATTTATATTTTATTTCTAAGCCCCTTAGGATAATGGTTTTTAACCTGTGTGCCATTCACCTTGCCCCAGCCGGCCGGATATCCGTCCACACATACAAGTGCCCAGCCCTTTTTACATTCAGCCGCCTGCTCATCAGATAACATAACTGACTGACCATTGAAAAAGCCGATAGTCTGCGGATTGTCACATGTAAGCTTTACTACGTTTTTAGCATCATTTAGCTTAAGTGCAAGTGCCAGCGAATGCGACGGCTCAAAGCGCTGTTTTTTAAACTCTCCTATATGAAGCCCTGCTCGCTGCACCTTAAGTCCTTTAATATCTACTTCCATATCAGGCAGCCTGTAGAGCTGCTCCCCAAACATGACAAGCCTTGAGTTTTTTATCCATGCTGCCATATCCTCTGATATGGTCTCATCAAGAAACTCTGAGAGAAGCTTCATATTTTCTTTTGTGAGAGCCGGCTTTGTTTCATTTTTCCTGTTCTTACTATTTTTGTTCTTTTTGGTTTTCCTGTCAGCTTTAAGACCTGTGTCCTCTACTTTATTACAGCTATCCTCGCATACATCATAATCCGCACCAAGCTCATTAACACTGCCTCTTCTCACAAGCTTTGCCACAAAATGTCCCTCTCCGTCCACCTTATGCGGCCAGAAGCGCTCCATTTCTTCTAGTGTAAAATCAGTATGCCTCTCCAAAAAATACTCAATTACATCCTCATTTTCTTCCTTCGAGAAGGTGCAGGTGCTGTATACTATCACGCCTCCCGGCTTAAGCATCACCGCAGCATTATCCAGTATTTCCTTCTGCCTTGCCGCACAGATTGCCACATTTTCCATGCTCCACTGCTCTATTGCCTCAGGCAGCTTTCGAAACATTCCCTCTCCTGAGCAAGGTGCATCCACCTGTATAGCATTAAAAAAGCCTGGGAAATGTGAAGCAAGCACAAAGCTGTCCTCATTTGTCACAATCGCATTTTTGATTCCCATACGCTCTATATTCTGCGACAAAATCCGGTTTCTTTGTGTGTTAATCTCATTTGATACCAAAAGTCCGCTGTCTCCTAAATATGTGGCAAGCTGTGTGCTCTTTCCACCGGGTGCCGCACACAGGTCAAGCACTCTCATACCCGGCTTTGGAGCTAAAAGTGCAGCCGCCGACATGGCACTTGGCTCCTGTATGTAGTAAAGCCCCATCTCGTGATAAGGATGCTTCCCCGGACGTACATTCTCATCAAAGTAATATGCCTCATCTGCCCACGAAACCCTTTTATCTGAAGAAATTCCAAGTACCTTCAATATCCGCATTATTTCTTCAGGGCTTTGCACCTTTAAGGTATTGAATCTGAGCGCCTGAAATCTGTTATTGTCATAGCTGTATAAGAAATCATCCCACTCATCACCCAGAAAGGCCTTCATCTTTTTTTCAAACTCTATCGGTAAATTCATTGTCAAATCCTCTTGTTTTCTTACGAAATAATTACAATGTATCTTACTATCACACACATAGTCATGTATCTAAGCACTTCGATATTACCACATTTCTACTATCCATGCTATCAATTTTTTGTAGGCATATCACTGCTCACTACGCACACTGCTTATATCCACCACAGTCACATCCTTATAATAATATCCGATTATATCCTTATAGCTGCTTCCTACCTTTGCCAGCTTGTCTGCCCCATACTGGCTGAAGCCTATTCCATGGCCAAAGCCTCCGCCGGACAGTGTATAGTGACCATTTGCCCCGGCACTCACACTAAAGCAGGCGCTTGGTATCATCGACATATTCTCCCTCACAGAGCCATCATTTAATGTAACTTTTTTCTGATAATGCCCTAACGCCTTTCTTATATCATTCTCCGCCGTAAAGGTCTGCGATTTGTTTCCATAATTTATTGTAAGCGAAAGTACATAACCAACATCCGACGTCTTATCGACAGAAATACCTGTTGCTGTGCCGTACTGAGGATCATTGTATGCCGATAAATCAAGCTCCGATGTCCATCTGTAGTATGGCGAATTGTCATCCACCGACTCCACCTTGTGTATGAAATCCGGTGTACTCGAAGACCATACCTCCATATCCTCGGTTTTTCCGGCAGACGTAGAAAAATAATAGCATGTTATTAAGCTTCCTCCACATGAGACAACCTGTCCTGCTGTAGCTTTTACAGCCTCATCGGTCGACTGCTTTGTTTCTGAAGCGTTATAGACCTGAAAAGCCGTGGTATTGTCAATATTTGCTCCGTATAGCGCATACTGTGTATTTTTCATCTGTGAATATACAAAGGTTCTTGCGCAAACAGCCTGAGCCTTAAGCGCCTCTGCATCAAATGTAGACGGCATCTCCGACGGCAGCACATAGCGCACATATGTCTCCACATCGACTGTATTCACCGCCACAATTCCTGCATCTGTCCCGATAAACTCAAATGAGCCTGGATAGCTCTTACCGTTTATGCTGACATAATTGTCCGCTGAGCTCACCTTTATCCGGCTTTTTTGCGCATTTGCCATATATGCTCCCACATCATCAATAGCATTGCTGCCACAGTCGGCATCATCCACATAAAGGTTAGACGCCGCACCTGCTGCAATTGTGGGAAATGCATCCTTTCCATCGTTTTTTATAAGCACCCTTATGTATGTAAGGTCTGGTGCCTGTCTTCTGACGATGGCACATATCCTGCCGGAATCAAGTATGTAAGAAAGTGTTTCACTTCCGATTATCAGGTCAGAAACCGCTATTTCCTTAGGCGCTGCTCCTGTCTCATCATACACCGGCAGCTTGTCTGACTGCATTGGAATGTCACCCTGCCCTGCAATCTGCATGGTACCGTCTCCGTACGACAGCATCACACCTGATATATCATCCGGCTTTATCTGTATCTTTTTGACCTTAGAGCCACTGATTTCAATATCACAGACACCTGTAAAGTTCTCTTCCATGGTACCCTTTGCCCTGTATAGTTCTCCATCACATATGAAAATCAGCCTTCCATCGTCATTTGACACAATATATGCATTCTCATACACCATATCCTTCGTCACAGCCCTCGCCTGTTTTACAAGTGTCCCTTTTTCCTTTTGCGCCATAACAATTGCAAAAACAATAACCACGCATACCATGGTTATCGCAAGCATTATCCAGACCATCTGATTCGGTTTTTGCCGTCTTCGTCTTCTATTTGCCAAATTTCTGTTCTCCTTAACACCCAAATAGTGGTTACTGCTCAAAAAATGGGAGCTGCAAAAACAGCTCCCTTTATCATCTGTACCTAAGAATCCTTTGTGCTTTAAAAATCTTTTGTATCTCATAAATCTTTTGTGCGTCCGGAGTTCTTTTGTACATTATTATTCTTTTGTAAGAACCCAAAATGCCGGTCCTGTAATTTAGACTCCTAGCGCTCTTGCTAGGTGGGTAACCGCAGTCTGCCTTCTGCCTTCCGCTGCATAATGACGGCCTGACATCCAACAGCTCATATAGGAATCCCGTTTAAAGTAAATGTAGGTTCTAAATACACAGGGTTGTCGAACATCTCAGGTATCTTTGTAAATTCATTATACTTTATTATGTCTCATGTTGCAATGCAAAATTCATGTTAGAATTTAACAAATTTTTCTCTGGCATTTCGTAACATATTTGAAAACCAGATAATTACTGCGACGAATATAATCATCTCCACATATGACCAGTACGGTATCTTTTTGAGACACTCCGAAACTATCGCAACTATACTGATAACAAAAATCACAATGCCGAATACAAGTGACTTTGGATAAATATAAGCTATATATCCGGCCGTATCCTTTATCCTGTCTCTTATACAC
>ERZ1026888.1202-NODE-1202-length-11837-cov-19.878883_pt1 | contig 11837 bp, 9 predicted proteins | sample MGYA00380174_ERZ1026888 | MGnify/ENA primary metagenome ERZ1026888 (study PRJEB33269, sample SAMEA4719810) | human gut metagenome | biome: human-associated habitat; feature: organic feature; material: feces | place: Cameroon | collected 2013-10 ...
TCCTGTGTCTGCGCCATGGTAGATAAGGACTTGAAAGATCAGTAAATATAGAATAAACATCTAGCATATAAGAAACTCCCATAATGCAATCAAGAGATAACCAAAATTAACGTAGATAAGATGGAAATTATCCGATTGTGGGATTTGGTAGAAATAACCTTCAGTATTTCAGAAAGTTCTATGCTGCGTTTCCAAATTGCACGACACTGTCATGCAAATTATCATGGAGCCACTATTTTGAGATACTGAAGTCTGATGATCCACTTGAAATATCCTTCTATACCAAGCAGTGTGAGATAGAACGATGGTCTGTTCGAGAGTTACAACGGCAGATGAAATCGATGCTTTTTCATCGTTTGGCATTGAGCAAAGATAAAGAAGGTGTACTGGCTCTTGCCCACAAAGGCGTAGAAGTGCAGAAGCTTGCTGACATCATTCGTGATCCTATGGTATTAGGTATGTACAGAAAGCGATACAGAACCTATAGGAATAGTTCTTGGTGCTTACAAAGACGAAACAACAGTAGAATATGCCCTTCAGGGGATTACGAATCAATTGTTTGTCACAAAGTATCAACTGTATTTACCAGATCGACAATTATTGAAGGATAAATTGGCGCAATTGATACATGATGCAGAAATGTCAACAGATCAGAGTGCCCCTAGAGGAAATCATTAATGAAGATTCTGTTTGATTATGCGGCTTGTTGCATAAAAGCGTTTGTCTTCAGGTTTGTCTCTGTACCAGCAAAGTGGTTATGGGTATGATACTGCGTATAGCCTCAAGTCGCATTGTGGGGTAAGGGGATATTCTAGGCCGCAAGCGGGTGTTTCACTCAAATCATCTGCTAATTCAGTAATGAGAGGATGTGTACACGCTGGGAAGGACGTTGAAAGGCTTAGTTGCGGATTTGAGGTATAACTGAAAAATCTTGAAAAATGTACTCTTATTTGAACAGTCTTGGATTAACTTGTATTAGCGTATCTATCAATAGAAAATCCTCACCATTGTTGCGAACATCGCTAAATTTGACTTTTATAAAATCTGATTTTTCTGAGGGTTGTAATATATCTTCTTCTCTGATTGTGTTATATAAACTGTCTTGTTGGTCTAAATGTGGAATCCATATTGGGGTTGGCTCAATAATATGTTGCCATTCACCATTGATGTTTGTGAAAGCATTATAGCGCATCCACATGGAAGTAGGCCATTGTGTGACATAGCCCCATTCTTCTGTGCCATTGCCGTCTAAATCACCCTCTTTTACAAAGTCTATGCCTGCTGTTTTTCCAACGATAAGGTCTTTGACTGTGCCGTTTGTTGTGTAAACTCTCCATTCATAGTGACAACCACCATACGTTCCGTCCTCTTTTGGAGAGAGGGAATCAATCGGTTCACATATAAGAGTGTCAACATCTATTCCGTTGAATTTTCCTATTAGAGTATCGCGGTACTGCGCTAAACTATCTGAATCAAGTGAATTATGCGCCTTATTGTTATTGCATCCACTCATTAGTACGGCAATAACTGCCAAAACTATTTTGTTACTTTTGATATTCATATTATTTAATCCTAAAATTGCGTATAATTTAATTCTTTTAATCGTAGTCGGGAAGGCTCATCTAAATGCCAGCAACAACTAAAAGCGTCAACTCCTATATTCGTTACTGAGTTTGGAATAGTGACGCTTTGAAGAGATTCGCACAAACAGAAAGCTTCATCTCCTATGCTCGTTACAGAGTTTGGAATAGTGACGCTTTGAAGAGAATAGCACTTTTTAAAAGCGTAATCTCCTATGCTCGTTACAGAGTTCGGAATGGTGACGCTTTGAAGAGATTCGCACGAGCTAAAAGCTTCATCTCCTATGTTTGTTACAGAGTTTGGAATGGTGACGCTTTGAAGAGATTCGCACGAAAAGAAAGCACTATTTCCTATGCTCGTTACAGAGTTCGGAATGGTGAAGCTTTGAAGAGATTTGCACCAACTAAAAGCTCTATTTCCTATCTTCGTTACAGAGTTCGGAATGGTGACGCTTTGAAGAGATTCGCAGTAACTAAAAGCTTCATCTCCTATGCTCGTTACAGAGTTTGGAATAGTGACGCTTTGAAGAGAATAGCAGTAACTAAAAGCTCCAACTCCTATATTCGTTACTGAGTTTGGAATAGTGATGCTTTGAAGAGATTCGCACAAATTAAAAGCGAGATTTCCTATGCTTGATACAGAGTTCGGAATGGTGATGCTTTGAAGAGATTTGCACGAACCAAAAGCGTAATTTCCTATGCTCTTTACTGAGTTTGGAATAGTGACGCTTTGAAGAGATATGCACTCCCAAAAAGCGTAATTTTCTATCTTCGTTACAGAGTTCGGAATGGTGACGCTTTGAAGAGATTTGCACAAAAAGAAAGCTTTATCTCTTATGCTTGTGACTGAGTTCGGAATGGTGACGCTTTGAAGAGAATCGCAGTAACTAAAGGCTTTATCTCCTATGCTCTTTACAGAGTTCGGAATGGTGACGCTTTGAAGAGAATCGCAGTAACTAAAAGCTCCATCTCCTATGCTCGTTACAGAGTTCGGAATTATATAATTGACGCAATCTTTTATTCTACTAACAATAGCTGTCTTATCCTTATTGAACAAGCAAACATCATCATTTTGGAAATATGTTGAGTTACAAATGAAAAAACATATATTGCAACCACGAAAAGCGTGATTTCCGATATTTCTTACAGAGTTCGGAATAGTGACGCTTTGAAGAGATTCGCACAAAAAGAAAGCTTCATCTCCTATGCTCGTTACCGAGTTTGGAATAGTGACGCTTTGAAGAAATTCGCACCAACGAAAAGCACCATCGCAAATAACTTCTGTTCCTTCTCTTACAACATATTCTATGCCGCGTAAAGAGGAAGAAGCCTTTAATAGCTTTTTCCCATCGCGACTATACTTAACTCCATACTCATCTTCAATAGCATCCTTTAAATCCTCTTCCGTTGCTTCTGTAGAAAGAACTTCTTCAATTGGCTTTTCTACCTTATTCAATGTAAACAATCGGAAAGAAACAGCAGATAGTTCTTGCTGTGAGTGGGCCAAGAGGAACAAAGCATATAATTTCGAAAATTCCGCATCATTCAAAAGAGCACATAGTGATTTCATCATCAGACATTCACCGATGTTATGGAAATCAGATTCTGAAAACAGAAGAGAATCAGTTTTCGCATTATTCTGCAACAAAGAGGTGTCTAAAGCTATTGCTTTCAGAGACATACCAATAAGCGCCAATGGAAAATCATCGATATGTTCATTGAAACAATCTTCTGTACGCAATGGATGGCGATAGTCAGGACTGCCCAATTCTCGCGCCTTTTGTCCTTGCATAGCAGGGACAAACATTCCATCATAATCAACCAACACTAAGGCCCCATCTTCAGTAACTAAGATATTATCGGGCTTAAGGTCTCCATGAGCAAATGGTTGTGGCATCAGCCAGGCAGCCATTCTACAAAACTGATATGTGATAAGCTGCAAAGCATATTTATCGGATATGTGTTGACGAACATACTTATCAAGCGTAACTCCTTCTGCCCAGTCCATGAGTAATACAGGAAATTCTGTATCAGAAGAAACTGTAGAATCAACAAACAATTCTTTTTGGAAGTACTTGATGGAGCACAAATAGTTTGATGACACATATTCCAATTCATCTGTTATCTGCTGATAGGCTATATCACGTCCCTCTTGCTCTCTCAAAAAGCACTTCACAGCATATAGTTTCCCAGAGGATTCATCTTTCATCTTGAATACCACAGCAAAGTTACCGCTAGACATCACTATCTCACCAGCTTCATCATAAACTGGACGAAGGGTGCTAAGTACGTTAAAATTGTCTTCCGAATGCTTAATAGCTTCAAGATATTCTGATATAAGAGGATAATTCATAATTATATTTTTTTAAAAGTGAAAGAGATGTAACGATACTTGTTGAACTGCTCACTGAGCACTTTCTGTATTTTGTCTTTATTTGATTCTGCCATAACTAATTATTGTTTTAAAACGACCCACTTCCCGCTTTTTAAGCCTCCCTCTCTGACTAGTGCGCCAAGGTTTTTAAGGGCATCTATTTCTCGCTTTAATGTGGCCAACGAAAATTTCAGCTTTTGGCTCATTTTCTCTTTGGATGCATCGGGATTATGCGAAAGATAATCAAGTATAATCTGTGTCTCTCAGATGGTTTTATTGGCTCGTCTTTTGGCTCATCTTTTGGCTCATTAGCCGATGTTTCTTGAGGGACATCTTGAGGGACATCCTGAGGGACATTTTGAGGGACATTTGTCATATTGTCTCCACTTTCTAAACTCTGAGCAAAGTAAATGGTCAAATTGACAAACGAAACACTCACGTCGATGGTAGGTTGGGTTAGTCCCGCCTCTTCGCACTTCTGCATGATAAGGCCAATGCCTCGTCCCCATGACTCCATCAAGCCACTGCGATAAAACACATTGGCTATCGTCGGATTCTCTGGGAGCGAACCCACTTGATTGTCAAGAAAAACCTTCGAGCATAAAGTCAAGAGAAGAATGATGATTGACGAAGGCATAGTCTTCGCTATCTGCCATATCCGATGCTTGACATCTATCCCACATAGAATTATATTTCCATTTGTCATACAAGTAAGCAAAGACAAAGGATAGTACGGCAATAACTGCCAAAACTATTTTGTTACTTTTGATATTCATAATATTTAATCCTAATATTCCGTATAATTTAATTCTTTTAGTCGTAGTCGGGAAGGCTCATCTAACTGCGTGCATTCCCAGAAAGCTCTATTTCCTATCTTCGTTACAGAGTTTGGAATAGTGACGCTTTGAAGAGATTCGCACAGTCTAAAGGCTTCATCTCCTATGCTTGTTACCGAGTTTGGAATGGTGATGCTTTGAAGAGATTTGCACCAACTAAAAGCGTGATCTCCTATGCTTGTTACCGAGTTCGGAATGGTGATGCTTTGAAGAGAATAGCACTGTTCAAAAGCGTGATATCCTATGCTTGTTACAGAGTTTGGAATAGTGACGCTTTGAAGAGATTCGCAGACACTAAAAGCGTAATCTCCTATCTTCGTTACAGAGTTCGGAATGGTGATGCTTTGAAGAGATTTGCACCAACTAAAAGCGTAATCTCCTATGCTTGTTACCGAGTTCGGAATAGTGATGCTTTGAAGAGATTTGCAACAACCAAAAGCTCTATTTCCTATATTCGTTACTGAGTTTGGAATGGTGATGCTTTGAAGAGATCCGCAGCCACTAAAGGCTTCTTTTCCTATATTCGTTACTGAGTTTGGAATGGTGATGCTTTGAAGAGATCCGCAGCCACTAAAGGCTTCTTTTCCTATGTTGATAACTGAGTTCGGAATTATATAATTGACGCAATCTTTTATTCTACTAACAATAGCTGTCTTATCCTTATTGAACAAGCAAACATCATCATTTTGGAAATATGTTGAGTTACAAATGAAAAAACATATATTGCAACCACGAAAAGCGTGATTTCCGATATTTCTTACAGAGTTTGGAATAGTGACGCTTTGAAGAGATTCGCAGCCACTAAAGGCTTCATCTCCTATGCTCGTTACAGAGTTCGGAATGGTGATGCTTTGAAGAGATTCGCACCAACTAAAAGCGTAATCTCCTATCTTCGTTACCGAGTTTGGAATAGTGACGCTTTGAAGAGATTTGCACGAGCTAAAAGCGTAATTTCCTATGCTTGTTACTGAGTTTGGAATGATGACGCTTTGAAGAGAATAGCAGTCCCTAAAGGCTCCATATTCTATGCTCGTTACAGAGTTTGGAATAGTGACGCTTTGAAGAGAATAGCATTCACCAAAAGCTTCATCTCCTATGCTCGTTACCGAGTTCGGAATGGTGATGCTTTGAAGAGATCTGCACCCTCTAAAAGCATCATCGCAAATAACTTCTGTTCCTTCTCTTACGACATATTCTTTCTCGCATAATGAGTAAGGAGCCTCTAATAGCTTTTTCCCATCGCGACTATACATAACACCATACTCATCTTCAATAGCATCCTTTAAATCCTCTTCCGTTGCTTCTGTAGAAAGAACTTCTTCAATTGGCTTTTCTACCTTATTCAATGTAAACAATCGGAAAGAAACAGCAGATAGTTCTTGCTGTGAGTGGGCCAAGAGGAACAAAGCATATAATTTCGAAAATTCCGCATCATTCAAAAGAGCACATAGTGATTTCATCATCAGACATTCACCGATGTTATGGAAATCAGATTCTGAAAACAGAAGAGAATCAGTTTTCGCATTATTCTGCAACAAAGAGGTGTCTAAAGCTATTGCTTTCAGAGACATACCAATAAGCGCCAATGGAAAATCATCGATATGTTCATTGAAACAATCTTCTGTACGCAATGGATGGCGATAGTCAGGACTGCCCAATTCTCGCGCCTTTTGTCCTTGCATAGCAGGGACAAACATTCCATCATAATCAACCAACACTAAGGCCCCATCTTCAGTAACTAAGATATTATCGGGCTTAAGGTCTCCATGAGCGAATGTTTGTGACATCAGCCAGGCAGCCATTTCACAAAACTGATATGTGATAAGCTGCAAAGCATATTTATCGGATATGTGTTGATGAACATACTTATCAAGCGTAACTCCTTCTACCCAGTCCATGAGTAATACCGGAAATTCTGTATCAGAAGAAACTGTAGAATCAACAAACAATTCTTTTTGGAGATACTTGATGGAGCACAAATATGTTAATGCCACATATTCCAATTCATCTGTTATCTGCTGATATGCTATATCACGTCCCTCTTGCTCTCTCAAAAAGCACTTCACTGCATATAGTTTCCCAGAGGATTCATCTTTCATCTTGAATACCACAGCAAAGTTACCGCTAGACATCACTATCTCACCAGCTTCATCATAAACAGGACGAAGGGTGCACAGTACATTAAAATTGTCTTCCGGATGCTTAATGGATTCAATGTATTCTGATATAAGAGGATAATTCATAATTATAATGTTTTGAAAGTGAAAGAATAGTCATCCAATGCAATTAGTTTATTCTTTAATAGCTTAGATATATGCTTCTCTAGGGTATATCGACTTTTGCAGTTCATGAGTTTCTGTAGAACATCCTTACGAAAGTCAAATTTAGCAGAAGAGGCATTCTTTATGAATGTTGACTCTCTCGTTCCCGTCCGCTCTGCTTCTTGAAGTTCGTCTGCAAAAGTGCTGCGATGCGACAACTCATACATCATCAAGATGTAATGTGCCAACGCATCGCTAGTACAGAAGATGATTGAATTCGTGGAAGTCTCAAACGTACCGCTCTTAAAACCTTTTTCGGACAGTTCATCCTTGCAGTTGATAAGATATGGAGGATTGCCGAAATCACGTAGATGACCAAAGGAATGCAGAAGGATATCATCATCAGGATTGTAACAGAATGCGACGCTGTCGCCATAAGCCATCCAATGGCATACATTTGATGAATACCATATAGCAGCGAGTGTAGCAAACGAGCCTTCGTCATAGAACTTGTTGAGCACCATTCCTCCTGCTGCCTTTGCCATTGCTTCGCAATCATTATAGAATGGTTCCCAAATGCTTTCTACCCATGCATCCAGTTCTGCAAAAGTCAGAATAGGCAGAGCAGGCAGATGATCAACCAAGTAGGCCGACCATTTGTCTGCATATATACCTCCACCACCTGCTCCGTCAGACACTGCTATAAAGCCTGTTGTGGCTTTCACAGCATCCTCATTGATAGTACCTTGATTCGGCTTTGCTATTGATATTGCTCTCATTTGTTTTGGCTTATATTAGTTGGTGTGCCTATATCCATCAATTGTATCAAGGTTGACATGTCCGCATTGATTGACATAGCCGTGTATCTATTATTGGGTGTTCCATCTCCTCGCAAGTCAGCAATACGATCAGAATAACGCATTGGGAGAAGACTCGACATTTCGTACATGGTAGTAGCAAGTGAACTAAATGAAACTTCATCTTTACTTGCCGGACAGGTCACGCAGACAGCCTTATTGGCTGATATATGAATGTTGAACAAGATGACATTGCCATCATTGGTGAACATGGACTTCAGTTCGTTGGCTTGCTGGAGTACATACTCCTTGGTTGCTCCATTGAATTCACCATCAGTAATATTGATAATGGTGGGTGGATAGCAATCCTTTTCGTGATGCTTTTCCATCCATTCGTCGAGCAGACCTTTCGCTTTTTCAAAAGCACGGTGTACGCGTGTACAGCTTTTCGTAGCATCAGCTTCAATCCACTGCACCTCCTCAACTTCTACAACCTTCACACCTTTGCGTGTTCTTGTCTCTTTCTTAGTCGTTATCTTTTTGTATGGATGCTCTTTAAGTTCGGAAGGCTTTACAAAGTCTCGTCCTTCCAATTCTCCTTTCCATCCACTATATGCCTTCTCACCATAACCGATAATGGCAATATCATAATAGTCGCGTGTCTCAGAACCTTTTATACAACGCAAAACCAGTTCATTCAACTGATGGTTGACGATGCGAGCAACAGCTTCTGCCATCGGCATTTCCTCTCCATAAAGAGTCGTGTACCTCCGCATTGATACGGATTGGTCTATCAAGAATATAAAGGCTGTCGGTGTATTTCTGGTAATCTGCGCGGTATATGCGGTCTTTGTCTGCATCTGTGCGGATTGGGAAGGAATGGTAAAGCCGAAGTTACCAATATTCTTGATGAATTGCAAAGGAATATGATTTTTGACAAGCACTTCTGCCTGATAGAATTTCTGTTCATCAGCGTCAAGGTCGAAATGTTTCTTTGCCTTGAAGGAATTGAAATGCAACTGGGAAAAATCATCAATACTTGATCCGACGTGCGCTCCATTCTTAGTGGCATTGCGATCTGCATAAAGTGAATCTTGCCAATAGATTACTTCCGGATCAATCTCCAGCACCACAGGGTTGGAGATTCTTCCATCGTTCATAGCGACATACATCATCGGATGTTCTCTCACGAAACTTACTCTTACGAAGTTTTGCAGGTTGTCACGTCTGTCCAAGTCGCGCGAACTCATACTACCGCCAGGCTTCGATATGCTTATTCCCTTCTGTTCGCAGTCGGCCCATGAGTAGAGGCCGCCATTCTTGATGATTGACTCAAGATTTTCTCTATCAGTAAAATGATAAAGTGTTGTTATATGATGCTGTTCGATGAGTTTCTTAAACTCGTCATAATTGTTTTTATATGCCATAATCTGAAGATTTAATCAAATAATGAGAGTTGTTTATATGATTCGCCACCTTCCTTAGACTCTAGTTTCATATCGCCATAAGGTGGAAGTCCTTCAATATAAGCCTTTATAAGATAGGCATGCGAGAGAGGTTTGGCAGGATTATCTACATCGCTGTTTGTATCATAATCAAGCAAAACGATAGTTTTGGTCTTTGCTGCCTCTTTCATTTTAGCGATAATGTCCGCTACTTTATTTTCAAGCACCCAACGGAATGTCGGGATATAGATTTGCTTGCGTGCATCAATATAACCGAGGAGTTCCGTTCCGTTTACTCCCTTGCGATGTCCCAGAGGCTTTCCGAAGCGACGAACAGTACGCTTGATATTCTTCATCGTGTCGTTCTTGAACATCTCTGTATCTACATCAGCCGAGGCAAAGACTTTCAATCCTTGCCATATCGCTTCCACACATGTTGCTGTCCATCCTTCGCTAAATGGCACAGGAATGCCACCATGAGGATAGAAAGGACTCAGCTTCACAAGACTGTCCTTCGCTTTTGATGTCACGTCGCATATTATTGCGCCAGGATATGCTTTGAGTATATTCTCTGGCTTCTTACGCTTATTCTGAATTACTATCATTTCTTTTCGTTTTAGATATTCATCAGGCTTTTTGGAAGCCATTTTCTAAGCGTTTTCTTCACTTATTCCCTCGGCTTCGCTGTCGTCCCTTGCAATAGTGGACGTAACCTGTGGTTGTATATTTGTCTCTTTCATCATGCGAATCAAGTTCGTTTTTGATGTCGGTCATCTGAATCTCTACATAAGAGATACAGAATCACCTGCAAAAATAAAAAAAATGTTGGAAACTAGCAAATTATGCGTGTTAAAAAATTAATAACATTCCCTTAATTCCGCAACACTATTATAACTTAAACTTTTTAAGTACCTGAGCAACAAAAAGTTTAAGTTATAATAGTGTTGCGGAATTACTCCATTTCTATCTTCCAATCCGTAATATTATGCGTTGCCACATCAAAGTTAACCCCAACCTTTACGATTGGCAAGCCGCTTAAAGCGAAGCGCTTAGGATATTCCTTAAGATTGATCTGCTTCATCGCTGCATCAGCATCCTTATTGAGCTTCAACTCTAAAAGATAAAGATGGGTAGCTGTTCTCAATACCATATCCACCCTCCCTGATGGAGTGCGAACTTCTACATCTACATAATTATCAAGAATAGAGAATATCACATACATCATCTGCTGATAATGTCCCTCAGAGTCCGCATTGTTGCAATACGGAACCGTGGCCAGATAAGCCTGAAGCATCTGCATGGCTCCATCCATATCATTGCGGCGGATAAAAGCTGACATCTTGGCAATGGTCGTGGTTCCCTTCACCGTATTCATACCTATATAATTAGGTAAGAGACTACGGTATAGGCCTACCCGAATCTCCTTGTTAGGAATATCCAGGGTATAGAGTTCCGTCTCCGGATCGTACCCCTTGATGGTGATGTAACCACTCTGATACAATAAAGGCATAATGGATGACATACCTTCTGTTGGTGCATCAAACTCCGACTGGTCGGCTTCACAACTACCAATCTCCGACGGCATAACCTGAAATTCCTTGAGCATTTCTATCAGATAAGTTGGTGTGCCTGAAGAGAACCAATAATAATCCAACTTACTTTTTTCCATGGCATTCAGCAAACTATATGGATTAAATATATCAGGTGACTGTGCAGCAAAATGATAACCATCATAAAACTCTCGCAAGGATTCAAGCATCTGCTCTCTACTCTTGCCCATTTTCTCCGCCAACACATCAACATTAGCAGACATCTGTGTTTCCAATTCTTCTCTGGTAATACCACAGATTCCTGCATACTCATCATCCATACTTATATTCGTAATGTTATTCAGTTCACTAAAGATACTCAATTGAGAGAACTTCGTAATACCGGTCAGGAAGACAAAACGGAGCATTGGTTCACAATCCTTCAACGGACTATAAAAATTGCGCATCACATTGCGAAGCACCGGCAAGTTAACCTCGCTATGAACAACGTCAAGAAGAGGTGCATCATACTCATCAATCAGTACGACAACCTGCTTACCTGTCTTTTCATAAGCGGTCTGAATGAGCGAAATGAGACGGTCATTCGCATCAACTGCAGGAGATGTAATACCCCATACCTTTTCCTGCTCAGCAAGTCGGCTTCCCAAATATCTTTCCAGCTGGTCTTTCTCCATGTGCTTGCCTCCTGCCATACTGAAATGCAGTATCGGATATTCCGTCCACTCATTTTCCAGCTTTTCGATGGCTAATCCTTTGAACAGTTCCTTTTTGCCTTGAAAATAGCTTTTGAATGTTGAAACAAGCAATGACTTTCCGAAACGGCGCGGACGACTTAAAAAGAAATGCTTGCCACCGCTATGAGTCATGCGATAGACATATTCCGTCTTATCTACATACAGAAGATTCCGAGTGATTATTTCCTCGAATGTCTGGATTCCTACTGGATATAATTTCAATTCTGCCATTGTTCTGTCTTTTAAGTTTCCGGTGATAA
>ERZ1026888.1210-NODE-1210-length-11764-cov-7.228969_pt1 | contig 11764 bp, 9 predicted proteins | sample MGYA00380174_ERZ1026888 | MGnify/ENA primary metagenome ERZ1026888 (study PRJEB33269, sample SAMEA4719810) | human gut metagenome | biome: human-associated habitat; feature: organic feature; material: feces | place: Cameroon | collected 2013-10 ...
TGCCCTTTGGGGAAGCACGGACAGCTATGCTATGGCATTCGCTGAATAGTTACGTCTTTTCACCGTGAGATAAAACGCCGTGCACACCAAAATGCCTGTAGTACACCATGTTATAGGATACACAAGCATTATTGTGTCGAACGAGTGCCAGATGGGGCACACCACATACACCCACACTATTCTTAGCAGGCATGTGCCGAAGATTGTGAGCACTGTAGGCAGCATCGATTTGCCCATTCCCCTCAGTGCCGAGGCTGAAATCTCGTAGCTGCAAGCTATAAACTGGAAGGCAAGCACGGTTTCCATGCGTATTGTGCCGAACGCCTTCACCCCTTGGTCGTTGGAGAAGAAGCCGAGGAAGAAGTCGGATTGCCACGCGAAGAGTTCGTTCAGAACTACGCTTCCCACAATGCTCATGGCCATGCATATCCAGTATATGCGCATCACGCGGTGTTTCAGTCCCGCGCCATAGTTCTGTCCGATGAACGTTATGGCAGCTCCGTCGAAAGCCGCAATTACGTAGTAGCAGTAGTATTCGAAGTTCTGTGCCGCCGCCGAGCCGGCTATGGCTTCGGCTCCGTGGCTGTTGATGGCACTTTGCACCAGTACGTTGGAGAACGAGAACACCATGCCTTGCAATCCTGCTGGCACACCAATCATGAGCATAGGCTTCAGCTCAGCCCATTTCACCTTTATATTATTAATGTGTAGTCGGAAAGGCTCCTTCTCCATCATCAGCAGTCGTATGATAAGCATCGCACTCACCATGTTGGCAATGCCAGTGGCAATAGCCACTCCAGCCACGCCCATGTGAAATACAATCACGAAGATGAGGTTGAGCACGGTGTTCACGATGCCAGCCGCCACAAGAATGTAGAGAGGACGGCGCGTGTCGCCAAGGCTTCGGAGAATAGCCGAGCCGAAGTTGAACATCATGAAGAAAGGCATTCCGAGGAAATAGATTCGGAGGTAGAGTATGGCCAATGGCAGCACGTCGGGTGGAGTGCCCATAAGCGTGAGGATAGGTTTTGCCACAGCCACACCTATAAACATAAGCAACAGTCCGCCCACCACAGCCACCATTCCGGCTGTGGCGACAGCCTGCTTGATTTTTTTGTCATCGTTTTGTCCTATATGGTTGGATATAACGACATTGGCTCCCATGGAAACTCCAAGAAAAAGGTTGATGATAAGACTTATCACCGGGGCGTTGCTTCCCACTGCGGCAAGAGCCTGGCTGCTTGCGAAATGTCCCACCACCGCCACGTCGATAGAGTTGAACAGTTGTTGCAGCACGCTGCTCGCCGCCAAGGGCAGAGTGAACAGCAGTATTTTCATGAACAATGGTCCATGAAGCATGTCTATTTCATTGGATTTTGCCATGTGTCTCCATTATTTATTTCGCTTGCGCGAAAATATCTGTTATTGCATCTATGTGATAGTCCGGTTATTTTCCTTCTGCCACAACGGCAAAGAACTCGGCGTCCTCGTTGGTGAGGTTTTCGGCGCAGTGGTTGTGTCCCTCGGGGCAGTAGTGCACTTCTCCCGCCTTGGCCGTCTCCTTCTGTCCGTCGCAAGTGAAGGTGATTTCTCCCTTCAGTACGAACATTACCTCGCAGTTGCCCTCATGGGTGTGCAGACCGATGCTGCTGCCCGGTTGCAGAATGTTGCGCATAATCTTCACCTTGCCGTCGTCGGACATTCTTGTAAGGAAAGGTCCGTTGCCGCCCTTGAAGCCTTCGATGTGCTTCTCTTCGATGTTGTTGAAATCGATAATCATGGTTTTGTCCTCCTGTAAATATTTAATGAAAGTAAATTATATACTTGCGGTTCAATATCTTACGCCGTCCGCTTATTGCGCGTGATATTCCGCGTTTCTTTTCTTCAGTATAGCGTTCACGCAGCACATCGCTGTGGATATGGCAAACAGGGCTATCGCTATCTGTTCGCCATAGGCAGCCGAGGCATCGCAGCTCCAGTTTCCACTCCAGCCTAAGGCAATGCCTATGAACAGTCCGCCGTCGCTCGCAAGGAAGTACGTGCTCTCGGCTGTGCTTCGCTGGCAATGGTTGCATCGTCCGAGCAGTTTGTACAGCTGTTCCGAACTTGTCAGTCCGAATCCCAGTCCCATCATCATGGGCTTGAGTGTGCTGTCGAGCAATCCGTTGTGCAGGTTCATTGCCACAACCGCCGCCAGTATGCACAGATTGCCTATTGCTGACGTGTAGCGTCCGTTTCTCACCACTTGGAAGCGCAGAATCACCAAGGCGATGACAAATCCCACGGCCAATGACGAGAAGAACTCCGTGTCGGTGTGTGTCGACATCACCACGCCCAGAGCCGTGCTCATCAGCGCCACTACGATAGCCACGTTCCATCCTTGCGGCAGGAAGAAGCGGTCGATGGAGATGAAGTGGGTGCCTTCCTCGGGTGCCCGGAACGGGAACTTCACCGACATTACAATTATTCCGGCAAGCAGCGCCGCCACGGCTCCGATGCCGTAGAACCACATGTTGTCAACCTCCGGGCGCAGCATAATCGACGCTATCGGTCCGAGCACGATAGCCATGCGTGCGATCCAGATGGCGGCGTAGTTGGCCTCCGTCCTGTGGCGCGACTCGGTCTTGTCGATGAGCAATGTGCACGAGAGCACTCGCTTGGCGTTGCCGAAAGCCATTCCTCCCACGAGACAAGCCGCCATCAGGCTGATTATATCGTCCTGGGTGGCGAGTTGTCGTTTCGGATTGTCAAACATCGTCATGGCGAGTATGATGCCCGCGAGCGCCAGCACCGAGGTGAAGAACACCTTGTTGCGGCGGTAGCGCTGAATGAGCCAGCTCACGAAGAATCCCGACAGGAATATTCCTGTCACAAACATCACCATCGTCAGGTTGGCCCATTGCGAGTTGATGTATTGGCTCGTGTACAGGCGGTAGGGCAGGAAGGGGATGGTCATGTAGCAGGCTATGCACAGCAGCGACTCGGCCGCTATGAGCAATGAGAACTCGCGGTTCCACAGCCTGTGGTATGTGGGTGTATACTGGTTGTCCATCAATACGATTCGCTTTCGTTGGGGAAGTCCATCGACTTCACGTCGTTGACGTATTGTCCGATGGCGTTGGTCATAATCTCGTAGAGGTCGGCGTATTGGCGCAGGAACTTAGGCTTGAATCCGCGGTTCATGCCGAGCATGTCGGCGTAGACGAGCACCTGTCCGTCGCATCCTGCTCCGGCACCGATGCCGATAGTGGCGCAGCTCACAGCCTCAGTCACCTTCTTGGCAAGTTCGGCCGGAATCTTCTCCAGCACGATGCAGAAGCATCCTGCCTCGTCGAGAGCCTTTGCGTCGGCTATGAGTTTCTCTGCCTCATCCTCTCCCTTGGCTCGCAGTCCGTAGCCACCGAATTTGTGCACGCTCTGCGGAGTGAGTCCTAAGTGTCCGCTCACGGGTATTCCTGCGTCTACGATTCTCTTTATCATCGGGGCTATTTCGGCTCCGCCCTCCAGTTTCACAGCGTCCACACCGCTCTCCTTCATTATTCTGATGGCGTTGCGCAGTCCTTCCTCCTCCGACACCTGGTAGCTGCCAAAAGGCATGTCGCAGATTACGAGCGCGTGGTTCACGGCGCGAGCCACCGAGCGAGCGTGGTAGATCATCTCGTCCATTGTGATGGGCAGTGTGGTCATGTTGCCGTCCGACACGTTCGAGGCTGAGTCGCCCACGAGTATAGCGTCCACACCTCCTGCGTCGACGATAGAAGCCGTGGTGTAGTCGTAGGCTGTGAGCCAGCTTATCTTCTCACCGCCGTGCTTCATGTCAAAAAACAGGGGTGCTGTGATTTTTTTCTTTGTTGTGCTTAAATATTCTGCCATTTTTCTATCCTTTGATTTTGATATTTTCGGCAAAATTACAAATTTTTATGAACATGGCAAAGGAATGTGGCGGAGAAGTTGAAGAAGATAGGAAGTTTGAGAAGTTAACTTCTTAAACTCCTTAACTCCTTATCTTGCATATATGAATAATGTATACTTCCCATAAATCAACCATGAATACCTCTCGAAGTGATAAAATGCAAGCAAAATGGCAATTTTTGTTATAAAACATTTGCAGAATAAAGATAAAATCTTACCTTTGTAACTGAAAACAAGAAATAACCAATAAAAAGTAGATAATTATGAACGTTTCTTACAACATTATCAGCATTATTATTCGAATTCGACTTCAGAACGATGTCGAACGGGGTAGAGTATGCCGATAGGTTGAACAAAATAGCCTTGACTTCTTGTAATGAAGAACACAGACTTAAAACCTTTCTCACTTGCCCCACAAAGGAAGTGCGAAAGGTTTTTTTGTTATCCGAAAGGTGATAAAAAGAAATAGTAAAAAACAAGAGTTATCAAGAATATAAGTAACAAGCAAAACAGATAGAGATATGAGCGACAGATTGTTTATTTTCGACACAACACTCCGCGATGGCGAACAGGTGCCTGGTTGCCAGTTGAACACAGTTGAGAAGATTCAAGTGGCCCGTCAGCTTGAGCAGCTTGGAGTGGATGTGATTGAAGCAGGATTCCCCATTTCAAGTCCAGGCGACTTCAACTCGGTCATCGAGATTTCCAAGGCCGTGACATGGCCCACCATCTGTGCCCTCACCCGCGCCGTGGAGAAGGACATCGACTGCGCGGCAGAGGCTCTTAAATACGCCAAGCGCGGCCGCATCCACACAGGCATCGGCACTTCCGATTCCCACATACAGTATAAGTTCCACTCCAACCGCGAGGAGATTATCGAGCGTGCCGTGCGTGCCGTAAAATATGCCAAGCGATATGTAGAGGACGTGGAGTTCTACGCCGAGGATGCCGGACGCACCGACAACGAGTACCTCGCCCGCGTGGTAGAAGCCGTGATCAAGGCTGGAGCCACCGTGGTGAACATTCCCGACACAACAGGCTACTGTCTGCCAGAGGAATACGGCGCCAAGATAAAGTATCTCATGGAGCACGTCGACGGCATCGATAAGGCCATCCTCTCCACCCATTGCCACAACGATCTCGGACTCGCCACCGCCAACACTTTCAGCGGCGTGATGAACGGGGCCCGACAGGTGGAGGTCACCATCAACGGCATCGGCGAGCGTGCCGGCAACACATCGCTCGAGGAGATTGCCATGATTCTCAAGTGCCACAACACCCTCGGCATCGACACCAACATCAACACCACCAAGATTTGCCCCACAAGCCGCATGGTGTCGAGCCTTATGAATATGCCTGTGCAGCCCAACAAGGCCATCGTGGGCCGCAACGCCTTCGCCCATTCCAGCGGCATCCATCAGGACGGAGTGCTCAAGAATGTCTCCACCTACGAGATTATCGACCCCAAGGACGTGGGTCTCGACAGCGGCTCAATCGTGCTCACAGCCCGTTCTGGCCGCGCCGCACTGAAGTACCGACTGAGTGTCTTAGGTGTTGAGATAAAGGACGAGAGCAAGCTCGACGCCATCTATCAGCAGTTCCTCAAGCTCGCCGACCGCAAGAAGGAGGTCAACGACGACGACATTCTCATGCTCGCCGGAGCCGACGCCAAGGAGGCCCACGCCGTGAAGCTCGACTTCCTGCAGGTCACTACAGGCTTGGGTGTGAAGAGTGTGGCAAGCATCGGTCTCGACATCTCGGGTCAGAAGTTTGAGGAGGCATCCACGGGCAACGGTCCGGTGGACGCAGCCATCAAGGCCCTGAAGAAGATCATACAGAAGCAGATGACTCTGAAGGAATTCACCATCCAGGCCATCTCCAAGGGCTCGGACGATGTGGGCAAGGTTCACATGCAGGTGGAATACGATGGCAGCGTGTATTATGGCTTCGGAGCCAACACCGACATCGTGTCGGCTTCGGTAGAGGCTTACATCGACTGCATCAATAAGTTTCACGTGAAATAACGGTAAAATCTTAAGAATTAACGATATAGACAATTTAAATTTAACAAGAACATAATGAATACATTATTCGACAAGATTTGGGACAAGCACGTTGTGCAGACCGTAGAGGATGGTCCCACACAGCTTTACATCGACCGTCTTTACTGCCACGAGGTCACCTCGCCGCAGGCTTTCGCCGGAATGCGTGCCCGCGGACTCAAGATGTTCCGTCCCGACCACATATTCTGTATGCCCGACCACAACACTCCCACCCACGACCAGGACAAGCCCATCGCCGACCCCGTGTCAAAGCGTCAGGTAGACACCCTCGCCAAGAACGCCAAGGACTTCGGCGTGGCCCACTTTGCCATGAACTCCAAGGACAACGGCATCATCCACGTCGTTGGCCCAGAGAAGGGACTCTCGCTTCCTGGCATGACCATTGTCTGCGGCGATTCCCACACGTCCACCCACGGAGCCATGGGCGCTGTTGCCTTCGGCATTGGTACGTCGGAGGTGGAGATGGTCATGGCCTCACAGTGCATCCTCCAGAGCAAGCCTAAGTCGATGCGCATCAGCATCAACGGCAAGCTCGGCAAGGGCGTCACAGCCAAGGACGTGGCTCTCTACCTCATGAGCCAGCTCACCACCTCGGGAGCCACGGGCTATTTCGTGGAGTATGCGGGCGATGTGGTGAGAGATTTGTCGATGGAGGGCCGTCTCACTCTCTGCAACCTCTCTATCGAGATGGGAGCTCGCGGCGGATTTGTAGCCCCCGACGAGACGACGTTTGAATATATCAAGGGGCGCGAGTATGCCCCTAAGGGCGAAGCTTGGGACAAGGCCGTGGCCTACTGGAAGACGCTTAAGAGTGGCGACGACGCCGTGTTCGACAAGGAGCTTACCTTCGACGCTGCCGACATCGAGCCACGCATCACCTACGGCACCAACCCCGGCATGGGCATTGGCATCAGCGAGTCTGTCCCTACGCTCGACACCATCGACGCCGAGGGTCAGGCTTCGTTCAAGAAGAGCTTGAAATACATGCAGTTCGAGCCGGGCGAGAAGCTCCTTGGCAAGAAGGTGGACTACGTGTTCCTCGGAGCCTGCACCAATGGCCGCATCGAGGACTTCCGTGCATTTGCCTCCATCGTCAAGGGCAAGCACAAGGCTGAGGGCGTTACGGCGTGGCTCGTACCTGGCTCATGGCTCGTAGACAAGCAGATACGCGAGGAGGGCATCGACAAGATTGTAGAGGCGGCTGGCTTCGAAATACGTCAGCCTGGCTGCTCGGCTTGTCTCGCCATGAACGACGACAAGATTCCTGCCGGCAAGCTCTCCGTGTCTACCTCCAACCGCAACTTCGAGGGACGCCAGGGTCCCGGCTCGCGCACAATCCTTGCCTCGCCACTGGTAGCGGCTGCTGCGGCTGTGACGGGAGTGATAACCGACCCGCGCACACTTTTTTAAATTATTAATTATTAGTTGTTAATTATTAATTGGACTTTCCAAACACATACAAATATTAATTGGACTTTCCAAACACGAACAAAGATGAAACAGAAATTCAATGTCATAACTTCCACCTGCATTCCCCTTCCGCTTGAGAATGTGGACACCGACCAGATAATACCCGCCCGATTCCTCAAGGCCATCGACAAGGAGGGCATGGGCGACAACCTCTTCCGCGACTGGCGCTACAATGCCGACGGCACGCCTAAGCCCGACTTCGTGATGAACGACCCCTCCTACAGCGGCTGCATCCTCGTGGCGGGCAAGAACTTCGGCTCTGGCTCCTCGCGCGAACATGCCGCATGGGCGATAGCTGGTGCTGGCTTCCGCGTGGTCATCAGCTCCTTCTTTGCCGACATCCACAAGAACAATGAGCTCAACAATCTCGTTCTGCCTGTGGTGGTTAGCGAGCCTTTCCTCAAGGAACTTTTCGAGTGCATCGACCGCGACCATAAGACCGAGGTGCGTGTCGACCTGCCCAACCAGACCGTCACCAACCTCGCCACTGGCAGCAGCGAGCATTTCGAGATAAACGGCTACAAGAAACATTGTCTGGAGAACGGACTTGACGATGTCGACTTCCTTGTCCAGAATCGTGATAAGGTGGAAACATGGGAACAGAATCAGTAAGACGAATAGAAATAATGGACTCCACGCTGCGCGACGGCGAGCAGACGAGCGGCGTGTCCTTCCTGCCTCACGAGAAGCTCATGATGGCGCGTATGCTCCTCGGCGACGTGAATGTCGACCGCATCGAGGTGGCTTCAGCCCGTGTCTCTGAGGGCGAGAAGGACGCCGTGCGCATGATCTGCCGCTATGCGGCGAGCGTGGGCAAGCTGAATAGGGTGGAGGTGCTCGGCTTTGTTGACGGCCATAAGTCGATCGACTGGATCGACGAGTGCGGCTGCCGCGTGATGAACCTCCTTGCTAAGGGTTCGCTCAAGCATTGCACCCAGCAGCTCAAGAAGACCCCCGAGGAGCACATCGACGACATCTACCGCTCCCTGGCCTATGCGGCGCAGAAGGGCATGGCTGTCAACCTCTATCTTGAGGACTGGAGCAGTGGCATGAAGCACTCGCCCTCCTATGTCTATCAGATGATGGACGCGCTCGTGGAGAGCGGTGTCAGGCGTTTTCTCCTGCCCGACACGCTCGGCATCCTCAACCCCATGGAGGTGGCAGAGTTCTTCCAGAAGATGACCGAGCGTTATCCATCTGCCCATTTCGACTTTCACGCCCACAACGACTACGACCTTGCCGTGGGCAACTCCCTTGCTGCCGTGCGCAATGGTGCACGCGGGCTCCACGTAACGGTAAACGGTCTTGGCGAGCGCTGCGGCAACGCTCCTCTTGCGAGTGTGCAAGCCATACTCAAGGACCAGCTCCATCTCGACACAGGCATCCGCGAGGACCGTCTGGGCGAGGTGAGCCGACTCGTAGAGGGCTATTCTGGCATTGCCGTGGCTCCCAACCAGCCCATCGTGGGCGAGAACGTATTCACACAAGTGGCTGGCGTTCATGCCGATGGCGACAACAAGAACAATCTCTACTGCAACGATCTTGTGCCCGAGCGTTTCGGACGCAAGCGCGAGTATGCCCTTGGCAAGAACAGTGGCAAGGCCAACATAGCCCGCAACCTCGAGGAGCTTGGCTTGGAGCTTACGCCCGAGCAGACGCGCCGCGTCACACAGCGCATCACCGAGCTTGGCGACCGCAAGGAGATGGTCACCCAGGACGACCTGCCCTTCATCGTGAGCGACGTGCTCAAGCATTCGGCTCCCGAGGACAAGGTGAAGCTCGTGAGCTACATGGTGTCGCTGGCCTACGGGCTACGCCCTATGGCGAGCGTAAAGGTGGAAATCGACGGTCAGCAGTATGAGGACAACGCCCTTGGCGACGGACAGTACGACGCCTTTGTCAAGGCCTTGCGCAAAATCTACCGCGAACGCCTCGGACGCTCCTTCCCAACGCTCGAGAACTACGCCGTCACTATCCCCCCAGGCGGACGCACCGACGCCCTTGTGCAGACAGTAATAACATGGCGCAACGGTGACAAGATTCTGCGTACACGCGGACTGGATGCCGACCAGACGGAGGCTGCCATCAAGGCGACGATAAAAATGCTGAATATCGTGGAATAATGGAATGTGGATTTTGGAGTGTGGAATGTTGAATGGTTGCGCAATGTGGAATTTGGAGTGTGGAATGTTGAATGGTCGGCAAAGCCGATGAAGAATGAAGTAATTCCACATTCAAACATTCCACATCGCCAAAGGCGACCATTCCACACTCACCAATCCACATTCCACACTCACATCCGTGTTATTCGCCGGCGAAGCCCGAGCGTTCATCTGTGAAATCTTCTTCACGACCAATCATAACGCAGTCTATTCTGTGTTATTTGTGAAATCCGTGGGAGATATTTATAAGAAGTTGGAGATATTTATTATATAGTTAAGAGATAAAATTCAGAGGATAAAATTTACTGTTAGAAAATTAAAAAAACAATATAGATTATGAAATTAAAAATAGCAGTACTCCCCGGCGACGGAATCGGACCGGAGATCATGAAAGAGGGTGTAAAGGTGATGAAGGTAGTGGCAGAGAAATTCGGCCATGAGTTCTCGTTCAACGAGGCAATCTGTGGCGCCCATGCCATTGATGCCGTTGGCGATCCCTTCCCCGAGTCCACCTTCCAGACCTGCATGGATGCCGACGCCGTTCTGTTTGCCGCCGTTGGCGACCCCCGTTTCGACAACGACCCCACAGCCAAGGTGCGCCCCGAGCAGGGTTTGCTTGCCATGCGCAAGAAGTTGGGGCTCTTTGCCAACGTGCGCCCTGTGGCCACCTTCGACTGCCTTCTGCACAAGTCGCCGCTCAAGGACGAGTTGCTCAAGGGTGCCGACTTCGTGGTTATTCGCGAGCTCACGGGCGGCATGTATTTCGGCGAGAAGTATCAGGACAACGACAAGGCCTACGACACCGACATCTACACACGCCCCGAGATTGAGCGTATCCTCAAGGTGGCGTTCGAGTTTGCCATGAAGCGCAACAAGCACCTCACCGTGGTCGACAAGGCCAACGTGCTTGCCTCATCGCGTCTGTGGCGACAGATAGCCAAGGAGATGGAGCCGCAGTATCCAGAGGTCACCACCGACTATATGTTCATCGACAACGCCTCCATGCGCGTGCTCACCGAGCCTCGCTTCTTCGATGTTATTGTCACCGAGAACACCTTCGGCGACATCCTCACCGACGAGACTTCCTGCATCACTGGTTCTATGGGCCTGCAGCCCTCAAGCTCGCTTGGCGAGCACACTCCGCTCTTCGAGCCTGTTCACGGCTCATGGCCACAGGCTGCCGGCAAGAACCTCGCCAACCCTGTTGCCCAGATTCTCTCAGCCGCCATGCTTCTCGAGCATTTCGGGCTCAACGACGAGGGTGCGCTTGTGCGCAAGGCTGTGGATGCCTCGCTCGACGCCAATGTGCGCACCCCCGAGATTCAGGTTGAGGGTGGAGCTGAGTATGGCACAAAGGAAGTGGGCCAGTGGATTGCCGACTACATCGCTAAAAACTAACACATTCATAATCGATACCATTACAGTCAAATTGACGGAAGTAATGGGGTGGGGAGTGTTGAAACTCGTGTTCAGATCCTCGTTTATGGTAGAATCGCAAGCCGAATCAGCATTTTTCTGCTCCATTTGGCGTGTGGAGTCGACGGGTGCGTCGGGAGTGCAACTACGAATATAAATACGGAATGGCGGTTGTTATTGATTTTACAAACAATGGCAACCGCCATTGTATCAATACATTACGAGAGTGAACTAATTTTTCGACATTGAAATTTCCCCCTGATTTGGCTCATAGTAAGCTTGTTGGCTTGCATATCGTTTGCTTTAAGTTTGAAACTTTGCTTTATGATTTTCAGTATCGTTTGATTCTAAATTAGACACGAAACAACACGTAAAGTTATATTTTTTTCGTTAATCGGCATAATAAATTGGGGTGAAAATGCAAGAATTTTTCGTTTTTAGGCGGTGGGATGAAGCTCTGTTTCGTGGAGAATTGTGCCCTTCGGTGTGCTTCAACATACATGTTGTGTGATTGAGATGTTCTTTCTCTTGTTGCCTTTAGAGTATCTAAACTACTGATTACCAATATTGTTAGACTGTTGGGAAGATGACGTAAGGCTGTGGATTCAGTCATTTAGTCATTTAGTCATTTAGTCATTTTCAAAAATGGAAATGTGATTTTGACTTCTATATGTATATAAATAAAAATATAAGTAAGTGATCTAAATTATTTATATATATCAGTACTAATATGGTTCATTT
>ERZ1026888.1220-NODE-1220-length-11712-cov-37.393412_pt1 | contig 11712 bp, 7 predicted proteins | sample MGYA00380174_ERZ1026888 | MGnify/ENA primary metagenome ERZ1026888 (study PRJEB33269, sample SAMEA4719810) | human gut metagenome | biome: human-associated habitat; feature: organic feature; material: feces | place: Cameroon | collected 2013-10 ...
GCATCAGCCAGCCATCTTTCTACACCTCTTATTATAATACCTGCCAGAACTATGTGTTGCAGTATGTAACCATGAGTGTTGACAACAAGGATGGTTCGTCTTACGGCACCGTGGGTACATTCATCACTATGTTCGAGTGGGTGAGCGATGCAGAGGCAGAGAAACTGAAGGAACAGGGATACTAAGCCTTCGGATGCCTGATGGTTTATAAATGCAGATATATTTAAGTAAAAAAAGAAAAAAGAACAAAATGAAAAAGTTAATTTCAAGATATTGGCTCGTACTTGTGGCACTGGTATCAGTGTGCATGTTCACTGCTTGTTCAAGCGATGACGACGATGCCGTAACTCCTGTGTTCCCACAGGTGCAGACCATTGCGGGTGCTGCCGGTGAAGTGAAGGAGTTTACATTCGATGCAAACGAGAGCTGGAGTCTCTCTTCCAACAAAATCTGGTGTAAGATTGCCCAGAATGATGCCGAGAATGGTTTTGTAATCAATGGCACTGCGGGCAAGCAGACCGTGAAGGTTACCCTTACAGCCGATGATGCCAGCAAGGATTTGACCGTGGCTCAGTTGAACCTGAAGATGGGTGGTCAGGAAGTGACCATCGCAGAGGTTCACCGTTCTGCTGACGGCTATGAGCTGAAGGTTTACGATGTGGATGGCAACGATATCACCGAAACCGGTATCGAGGCTGGCTACAACGAATATAAGAAGTTTACCGTAAAGGCTAACTATCGTTTTGCTGCTACCAATATGCCTAGCTGGGTAGAGTTGGATGGCGGTTTCATGGTAGGTCGTCCTCAGGAGGCTGTTGCCGGTGGTGCGATGTTCAAGGAGGGTGTGAAGAACGCCAAGTATGCCATTGCCAAGAGCGAGGGTGCGTTCATTACCTTCGCATCAGAGGATGGCAAGGCTGAGGTTTCTGTGCCTGTTATCTACAACGGTATGCCTACCAGCACCATGGATGTAACTTATCCTACTTCTACACCATGGGCCGACTGGAATGTATCTCTGGATGGCAAGACTTTCTCTCAGACAGGTAGCACAGGTGTTACAGGCGAGGAGACCACCAATACCTTTACCTTCTCTAACTTTGTGCCATTCACATTGAAGACAGCAGCCGATGACTATACATTGGTAGTATTCACAGCACAGGCGAATGGTTTGGAGGTTGAGAGCGAGCACTTCGTAAAGACCACAGGTGAGGGCGGTGACATCCGTCTTGCTATCGATGCTTTGGCTAGTGGCGAGCGTGATTGCTATGTCTATGCCTTGCCTACTGCAGAGTACAAGGCGCTTGGCGACCCTAAGAAGATGATTGACGAGGAGGATGCCAATGTCGTAAGCTGGTTGTACAACAAATACTTCCTGATGCACTTCATCCAGAAGGAGCAGAAGGCAGAGGGCGGTGACAACACTTCTGTGGCTCCTAGCATCAAGATGATGAACTACCTCGATGTGGAGTGTACCAAGGATGTAAACGGAATGTACAAGGAGGTGGCTTCCAGCTTCCTCAACTATACAGGTGATGAAATCTACATCGCTTCGGCTGCTGTAGGTTCTTCGCTTACCATCAATCCTAACATCAAGGATTGGGATCCTACAACCATGATGGAGACTGGTTATCTCTATATGATAGATAGCAGTGCCAAGGAGATTGTTCCTGAGCCAAGCATGGATGAGAATGACAACTGGCTCTTTACATTCCAACTTCCAGAGACAGCTCCTGTATTCATGGCTTTCCAGGACAATGGCAAGGTGGTGAAGGTGCTCGTAATTGAGCCTACCTATAATCAAAGCAAGAAACATACTTCTTTCAGAAAAATCAGTAAGTAATGAACAGATTCAAGATATTTTCCAAGGCGCTCCTGTTGCTCCTGGTCACTCTGCTGACCTTTGCCGTGACAGGTTGCTCTGATGATGAAACCGAGGGCTGGGACACCACATACGGATATGTGCAGTTCAAGCTGAACAAGAAGGTTTCGTCGAGGGCTTCGCGTGCTGCTGCCATTGACAAGCTTGAGAAATTGGATGATGCCAAGAAAATCAAGGTGGTCATGGAGCATAACGGTACCACGGTTTCTCAGACCCTGGTGCTCAATTCCTACAACGCAGAGAATGCCGAATATGGTTTGAGAAGTGAAAAACTGCAGCTTGCTGCCGGTACCTATACCGTTATCGGTTTCTATCTCTATGATGCGGTGGATGAGGAGCTGCTGGCTTCTTCTGCCGGCGAAACTTTCACGGTAACTGGTGGCGGATTGAAGGTTCAGGACCTCAGCGTTGCCACCGTGGAGCGAGGCAAGGTGAAGTTCAATCTCGTTAAGGAGTGGGAGAAGACCCGTGCCAGTGGTGCCGAGTATCTCTTCTCTAATATCAGTCTGGTGGATATCAGCGTAACCAACCTCTTTACCCGTGAAACCGTTACCTTCCCTCAGATGAAGGTGAAGTATAAGGAGGTAAGCAAGGAACATCAGAATCCGGACAATGCCAACGACAAGTATATGGAGATGGGCACAGCCTACTGCGATTCTACCGTATGGCTCCCTGCCGGAACCTATCAGGTTACTTCTTACACCACTTATGGTAAGACGGGTGCGGTGAAGACCAAGTATGAAACCCAGCCAGTCAAGGGTGAGGCCTTCGTAGTAGAGGATAATCAGCTCAATGATAGTGCCCAGGTGCCTATCCTGCTTTCCAAGACCAAGGAGTACATCAAGGACTATGAGGCCTTGAAAGCCATCTGGGAATCTCTGCAGGGTAAGGAGTGGAGCTTCTATGGCGATGCTACCTTCAAGGGTGCCAACTGGAACTTCAACAAGGAACTCGATATGTGGGGCGACCAGCCTGGCGTAACGCTCAACAGCAACGGCCGTGTCATCGGTCTCGTTATCGCTGGCTTCGGTGCTAAGGGCATTGTGCCTGATGCCATCGGACAGTTGACAGAACTCCAGGTGCTCAACCTCGGTTCGCACGATGAGAAGATTGGTGCCAACATCTTCAATAACTATGATGCCAGCAGTCTGACTGCGGCTAAGAAGACCTCTATGCGCCATGACTATGAGAGCAAGTTCCTGAAGTATGACCCACGTGCCAACATGTCGAAGATGATAGTAGAAAGCTACAACTCCGATCCTAAGGTGGCACCGAAGAACAGAATCAAGAAGGATAGCCGCATCAGCCTGAAGGATGCACAGATTGGTACGCTGACCAACCGAATCTCGGGCGTGTCTAAGGCCATCTATCGCCTTACCAAGTTGCAGCAGTTCTATATCGGTAACTCTTCCATCACATCCGATGAGGTTTGTGCGAAGTTCTATAATGCCGATGATCCTGTTTACGGTAAGTTTGCTGCTGAGTTTACAGAGAATGCATGGGACAAGATGACAACCCTTACGGACATCGAGCTTTACAACTGTCCTAAGATTAGTCGCATTCCAGACTTCTACTACAATCTCCCTGCCTTGCAGGCGATGAACCTGGCACGATGCAAGGGTATCTCTGCCAACCAGCTGAGAAGCGACTGGACTCGTCTGGCAGAGGAGAAGACGGGTAAAACTCTCCAGATTCTCTATATGAGCTACAACAACCTGGAGGAATTCCCTGAGTCTTCGGCTTTGAGCAAGATGGTGAACCTCGGTCTGCTCGACCTGGCTTACAACAATATCAAGAAGTTGCATCCGTTCGGTTCAGGCATCGCCTTGTCTTCACTCTATCTGAACAACAACCAGATTGAGGAGATTCCAGCCAATCTCTGTGGCTTTACGGATGATGTAGAGAGTTTGACCTTCGCCCACAACAAGCTGAAGAAGATTCCGAATATCTTCGATGCAAGTTCAGTTCGCGAGATGGGTTCTGTTGATTTCTCATATAATGAGATTACAGGTGTAGATACAAGCCATGGTACCTACAAGGGTATCAATGCAGCAACCGTTACTCTGTCGAACAACAAGATAGAGAAGTTCCCTTCAGAGTTGTTTACCGCAGGTTCGCCAATCACGACACTCGATTTGAGCGGCAACCAGATGCGTAGCATCCCTAAGGGTTCCATTACCGGAAAGAAGGCTTATCTCTTGCAGGTTATCGACTTCCGATTCAACAAGCTGACATCCCTCTCTGATGATTTCCGCTCAACCACATTGCCATACATCACCAATATGGACTTGAGCTACAACTGCTTCACCGAGGTGCCAACCCAGCCGTTGAACAGTGCCGTGCTCCGTGCCTTTGCCATCAACCATCAGCGTGATGCCAAGACCGACCAGCGTTGTCTGCGCACATGGCCTACAGGAATCACCACCTGTCCAAGTCTGATTCAGTTCCAGATAGGTTCCAACGATATCCGCAAGGTAGAAGAGACGCTGACCTCTCACCTTTATATCCTGAACATCGCCGACAACCCTAACATCTCTATCGATGTAACCAGCGTATGCCCTTACATCAAGGCTGGTTTGTATAGGCTGTTCTACGATAAGAACCAGGATATTCGTGGTTGCGATGCATTGGATCTCGAAAATTAAACTCCATAAGAAAGTAATATACAATGAAATATATGAATAAACTGACATTAGGTATCGTTCTCGCTGCCGGGCTTTTCACAGCCTGCAGCGATAAGGATGATGTCGAAATCCCAGGAGGTCTGGCTCTCGATAAGGAGGAGATAGCAATAGGTCCTCAGGGAGGAACAGAGCAGATTGCCATCGCTGCTTCTCAAGACTGGGTGGCAAATACCTCTGAGCCTTGGCTGATGCTTTCGCCTGCCAACGGCGTGGGCTCTGTAGAGGGTACCATCAAGGTGGATTCTACTCTTTCCAACACACTCCGTAGCACGGAACTCCGTTTCCTGGGTTCCAACGGACAGAGCCGTAAGCTTACCATCACCCAGTTTGGTTATGGCAAGCAGATCTTCCTGAAGGAACCTGTAGTGGAAATCGAGAACTCTGATTCTTACGATAATCGTGCGTTCGAGAGTTTGATTTCTGCCAATGTGGAATGCAAGATAGGAAAGATTGAGTATTCCTTCGAGGGAAACATGACCGATGCCGAGAAGGCTGAGAACGAGAGCGAGCGTGAAGGCTGGCTCCTGAACAGTAAGGATGAAGACAAGCTGGTAGGTATCAACCTGGGCATCGTGCTGGATAGAAAGTATCGTCCTCGCAGCGTCAACTTCAAGTTCCGCTGGGCGATGAACGTAGTTCCTGCCGTTCGTGTGGCTAAGGTCCACCTGGTGCCTGTCAAGGCAGAAGACCAGCTGGTGGATGCTGATGGAAATCCTACGGAAGATGTAATCCTGACGGTTCGCCAGAAGGCTGCACCTAAGATTGAGGATAACCGTGCGGGCGACTCGCTCTCTGTTATCATGATTAACCAGAAGCTGGGTAGCATGATTACCTACGATACGAGCGACAACATGCGCAACTGGAGCAGCGTAACCCTTTGGGAGGCTACCGATGATTTCGTGAAGAGCCATCCGGAGGCTTTGGGGCGTGTTCGCTCCGTGAAGTTCAGCATGTTCAACTTGAAGAGTGGCGAAACGCTTCCTAAGGAGGTGCGCAACCTCAAGTTCCTGGAGTCTTTCTCTCTTGCAGCCAATGAGAACAATCAGATTCGCGAGGTGGAACTGGGCGAGGATATCTGCGAGTTGAAGTATCTGAAGGATCTTACGGTTCAGGCTTACGGTATGACTCATCTGCCAGCCAATTTCGTGAACCTGGGCAAGAACCTGGAGACACTTAACCTGGTAAGTAACAACTTCAACAAGTTGTCGGATATCACCAATGTGGTGAATGAGAAGAACTTCCCTAAGTTGCGTAACCTCATCCTCTATGCACAGCGTCGTACGGATGTTGCCATCAATATCTCTCAGTTGGAAAAGAACAGCGAGGGCAACTATATCTACAATACCTATCCTATCGGATTGTATGGCAAGGTTAGTGCAGGTACCAGCGACCGTCAGGCGCTCCTGAAGCTTCTTACCTGGGATAAGCTGAATGCCTTGGAGCTGTCTTACTGCTTCCTGGAGGGTGAGCTTCCTACCGATGATGAGATGGATGCTGCTCTGGAGGCTGCCGGCAAGGCTACCCGCTACAGCAAGGCCGACTTCTCTGACAACAAGGCTGATTACCTGGATAAGCAGGTGGGCGATACCTGCAAGTGGCTGCTCTCAGGAAAGAGCAATCCTGTAACCTGCAAGAACAAGGATGGCGTGGTGATGTATAGCAATGTGGTTCCTACCCAGGTGCCACGCGTATTGCCAAACTGCCGTAAGCTGTCGCTCAACCTGAACTTCTTTACCGGTGCCGTGCCAAAGTGGATCTTCTATCATCCGCACTTGGTAGAGTGGAGTCCATCTATTATGGTCTTCAACCAGACACCAAAGGGTAAGAACAGTACAGGTGCAGCAGTTGGATTCACCAACATGACAGAAGAGAACTTTATTCTCAACTACTATTACGGAACCAGCGACCCAGGTAACAAGTGGGAGGTTCCAGGCGTAGCTTATCCGCTCTACTATCGCACATACGTAGCTGCGGGCGATGTGGATGAGGAAGCTCTGCTTGCCAAGTACAAGAGAAATTTTAAAATAAACAGATAAACAAAACAATATAGAAGCAAACAATGAAGAAGAAGTTTTTCTATATAGCATTGGTCGCTTTGGCGTTGACGGGCTGTTCTGACAGCCTGTCAACCCTCGACTCTTCTGAGGGCAAGGTAGATATCACCATCCCTGCGGATGCAGAGGCGGGTGAGCTGCTCATCAAGTTCTGCCCGGAGATGAGCGACATCCTCGACCAGGCACAGAAGAGCCAGACTCGTGCCGGAAAGGCTACCCGTTCGGGTATCCCTTCTACCGACGAGGTGCTCGACATCTTGGGAAGCTACAGCTTTGAGCGTGTATTTCCTGTAGATGCAAATACCGAGGCTCGTACCCGCGAGGCGGGACTCCACCTCTGGTACACCGTGAAGTTCAGCAAGGGCACCGACCTGAAGGTGGCTGCCGAGCGCCTGAAGCAGTTGGGCGAAATCTCAAAGGTTCAGACCAATGGCCGCATCAAGCGTGCTTACAATACCGACAGCAAGCGCATTTATCTCAGCGATAAGGCGCTTCAGCAGAAGGCTACCCGTGCGGCAGCCAATGGCGAGCCTAACGACCCGGGCTTTGTAAGCCAGTGGCACTATCGCAACCTGGGCGAGGGCAACTACGATTTCGAGAATCTCAACAACAACCATGTGGGAGCCAAGGCCGGATGCGATGTAAATGCGCTTGAGGCGTGGAAGAGTTGCACCGGCGATCCATCTATCATCGTGGCTATTCTCGACGAAGGCGTGATGTACACCCATCCAGATTTGGCTGCCAACATGTGGTGCAATCCGGGAGAAACCGTTCAGGGTGCCAAGACCGATGGCGATGGCAACGGATACGAAGGCGACCTTCACGGTTACAACTTCGTGAGCGAGAGCGGCGATATTACCTGGACCGATGCCAACGATTCTGGTCACGGTACTCACGTGGCAGGTACCATTGCTGCCGTAAATAACAATGGCATCGGTGTATCTGGTGTAGCCGGAGGCGATGGAACTCCTAATTCTGGCGTTAAGATTATGTCTTGCCAGGTGTTCTCGGGTCAGAACAGTGTAACCTTGGCAGGCGAGGCAAGAGCCATCAAGTATGCTGCCGATAATGGCGCAGTCATCCTGCAGTGCAGTTGGGGTTACAACTCTTCAGAGTCTAGCATCATCAATGGTTATACGCCGGGTCCTGCTACCGAGAAGGAGTGGGCAGAGACTTATCCGCTGGAGAAGGAAGCCCTGGATTACTTCATCAACAATGCCGGTTCTCCTAATGGAGTCATCGATGGCGGTATTCCTGTCTTTGCAGCAGGCAATGAGTATGCCGGCAATCCGGCTTTCCCGGGTGCTTACTCTAAGTGCGTCTGCGTATCAGCCGTTGCTGCCGATTATACGCCAGCCTGCTATACCGATTTCGGTTCGCTCGTAACCTTGAGTGCTCCTGGTGGTGACTTGGAATACTACAGCAAGATAGGCGAGGAAGAGGATGAGTATTGGGCAGAAACTGCAGAGCAGAAGGGTGCCGTGCTCTCTACCTTGATTCAGAACGGCAAGCCTGCCTATGGCTATATGGAGGGAACCTCTATGGCTTGTCCTCATGTTTCGGGTGTGGCTGCCCTGGGTCTTGCCTATGCAGTCAAGCAGAACCGTCACTATCGTGCTGCCGACTTCGTAGCCCTGATGAAGAAATCTGTGAAGGAATTGGATAGCCATTATCAGAATGGTGCTACCAAGACTTATTACATGAACCATACCACCGTGGGTGCTTCGCCAGAGATAGTGCAGCTCTCTAAGTACATCGGCAAAATGGGTGCTGGTCTGATAGATGCAGCTCAGCTCTTGAACAATATCAAGAACAAGGAACTCAGTTCCGACATGAAGTTGCCTAATATGTATGTGGGTATCGAGAAGACCTCTTCTCTGAACCTGGCAGCCTATTTCGCCGGTCAGACTGAGGGTTATTCCTGCTCTATAGCCAATGCCAGCGTGGCTTCTGCTACTGTAGAAGGCAAGATGCTCATCGTAAAGGGACTCGCTGCGGGTAGCACATCGCTCACCGTAACTGCTGCCGACGGTATCAGCCAGACTGTGGTAGTAACGGTTCGTAAGAGTGCAGGCAACAACGGTTGGATGTAATCGGAGAGAGAGTTTGATAAAAAAAGGATTACTATATAATAAGGTATAAAGGATATGAAGAAATTTGCTTTCTTGATGTCGCTGTTTCAGGCTTCGGCTCAGGCAGTGCTGCTGGCTTTTCTTTTGGCTTTGCCAACAGTGGCGAATGCCCAGAAAGAATTGCTGAGGTTTGAACATCCGCTTATCGATGCAGGTACGATGACCGAGGACGATGCGCCTCGCACCTTTACCTTCGTGGGTAAGAATGTGAGCAAGAAGATACTGCACATCACACAGGTGAGAACCACCTGTGGATGTACCAGTTCTTATGTGAAGGGCGATGTGATGAAGCCGGGCGACACCTGCCAGGTGCAGATTACCTTCACCCCGAATCGCTATCCGGGCACCATCAATACGGGGGCTTTCCTCTACCTGAAAGAAGTAGAGGGTCAGCCAGCCGTGAAGCTCGCCTTGACGGGTAAGGTATTGCCGGGAGCTGATGTCTGGGCTCGCTATCCGCATAAGATGGGGGCGCTGAGATTGAAGCAGGCGAAGGCAAGTATCACGGAGGTGAAGCCAGGCACGCAGCCATCGGCTCGCATCCTCTGCGGCAACAGTGGCGACAAGCCGCTCCGCATTACCAGTCTGCTTCTTCCGCCTTATGCCCGTTTAACTACGGAGCCAGAGGTGCTGGAGCCGGGTGATGAGGCTGACCTCGTTATCACCATCCTTGCGGATAAGATACCTGCAACGATGCCTGAAACCTTCACCTTTCCTGTTATTCTGGAGGGGCTGGATGCCCGTCCGTCCGACAGGACCATACAGGTGAGTGTGTCCCGGCTTAAATGATGGCAGGTTCCGGTCATCAATGATGCCTGAACCTTATCATAAGTAATCCATTCAATTATAAACAAGAAAAGATAAAGAAATATACAATGAAATATTTGAAGAAACTCTTCGCCCTTCTGGTGATTGCCCTGTTTGCCTGCGGTTTTGCAGCTTGCAGCAGCGACGATGAGGAACCGGAGGAGCCTGCACTGGAGGTGACTCCAGCCAATCTTCATGGCACATGGAAGTTGGTGGAGTGGAACAATGGCGAGCAGGTGCCTGAGGGTACTTACTGCTACATCGTGTTCAACCGCAAGGAGCAGACTTTCGAGATGTATCAGAAGTTTGACAGTATGTATGGCCGCCACATCACGGGTTCGTTTGCCATCAAGAACGATCCTTACCAGGGCTACATCATCAGCGGAAGCTATGATTACGGCATGGGCGACTGGAACCAGAGCTATCTCGTAACCCGCCTTCTGGCTTCGGGTTCAATGATCTGGACCGGCAAGGATGATGCCACCGACGTTTGCCGCTACGAGCGTTGCAGCGAGGTGCCAGCCGAGGTTATCAAAGAATCGAAAGATTTTTCAGAATAAAGCCCGCCAGGTGCTCCGGGGAATCAATCATAAATTCTTCCCCAAACGCCCTGAAAGGGCAGAAGCTCTTAGCCCAGGGCAGCGCCCTGGGGAACAAGCACTCGGCAAAGTCGCCCTGTAAGGGCAAAAGCATAATTCAAAGAGCGAATAATCAGCAAACCATGCTGATTATTCGCTCTTTTTTTGTATCTTTGCCCTCGAACTTTTCTTCACTCTCAAATGTAGAGGATAGGTTCAAGGAATAAAGTATAAGGATTAAAGTTCAAACGATATGTTGCCAATATTAACGATTACAGGTTCCGACAGCACCGGCGGCTCTGGTGTGCAGGCGGATATCAAGACGATATTCGAATTGGGAGGTTATGCCGTTTCGGCGATAACCAGCATCACCGTGCAGAATACCCTGGGTATCCAGGAGTTCTTCGATATTCCTGCCGAGATTGTTTCCGGACAGATAGAGGCAATCATGAACGATATGCAGCCCAACATCGTGAAGGTGGGAATGATACGCAAGGTAGAGACGCTGAATGTGCTCATCGATGCCTTGACAAAGTATCGTCCCGACCATATCATCTATGCCCCTTCCATCTGGTCGAGCCAGGGCGATGCGCTGATGACCGAGGATGTGGTGAGCCAGATCAAATACCGTCTGCTGCCGCTCTGTTCGGTAGTTGTGGCAAGAAAGAAGGAGAGTGACATCATCCTTCAGAACTCCCGACTCCTGGAACTTGCCGAGAAGCAGGGACTCCGGATCTATCGCCTCGATAATGCCAATTCGCATGGTCTCATCAACCGCTTCTCTTCTGCCCTTGCCATCTATCTGAATCAGGGCAAGAAGATGGAGGAGGCGTTGGCGATGGCGCAGGATTTCATCAATATAGAACTGGCTAGGGAGAGCAATCTGCAGGGCAGGAGTTCCGATCTTTACAACCAGTTTATCTCGCAGGTGAATAACTTCTGCCGCACCTATAGCGATGTGCATTTCTATGCCGACCAGCTGAATGTGAGTGGCCGTTATCTGGCGCAGGTTACCCGCCGTATCTCCGGCAAGACGCCGAAGGCAATCATCGATGAATACATCGTGAAGGAGATAGAGCGCGAGCTTTCTACCACCACGCATACGGTGCAGGAGATAGCCAACACCTTCGGCTTCTCCTCGCAGGCCCATCTCACCAAGTTCTTCAAGAAGATGAGAGGGGTAACGCCTTCTGCTTTCAGGCAGAAAGGTTGAAAACAGGTGGTTTTTGACCAAAAGGTTAAAATAATTAAGTTAAATTAAGAACACGGACAAATTCAATTTGTCCGGCTCTTTTGCCCGGATGCTTGTAAATGGTTAAATATTAATAACTTATAAGCTGCCGGACAATTTGTCCGGACAAATTCAATTTGTCCGTGTTATTTTTTTGCTTCGTTTTCGTTGCCATGTAGTAACGCCTACGTCGTGCCGTAATTTCAGGGTTATCTAACGGTATCAGCTCCCCTTCGCCATCCTATGTTTTTTTATCTGAAACTCATAGAGTTTGGTGTGTTAAACCTATGAGTTAGTTTTGTTAACATAAAGCTCTAAAGCAGCCAAAGGAGAATAAGAGAGGTTGG
>ERZ1026888.1222-NODE-1222-length-11673-cov-8.341367_pt1 | contig 11673 bp, 25 predicted proteins | sample MGYA00380174_ERZ1026888 | MGnify/ENA primary metagenome ERZ1026888 (study PRJEB33269, sample SAMEA4719810) | human gut metagenome | biome: human-associated habitat; feature: organic feature; material: feces | place: Cameroon | collected 2013-10 ...
CTTCTCATATGTATTCATACAAACACCTCCCGCTCGAGTATATCAGATAAGCTGTTCTATAAATTACTTAGCTCGTTTATTCTTTACGAATTCAGCAAACTGTCTGATTTCATCCAGCTCAGATTCGGTGTATTCTTCACCGTCAAAATGAGCTGCAAGGGTAGTTGGCTCATCGTGTTCATCGTCTGCCAAATAATCAATAGTGCATCCAAGATAAGAGGAAAGCTTTTTTAACGTGGAAAGTTTTACATTATCAGTTCCTTTTGTGTAAAACCCCGCTATGGTTGTATATGGAATTCCCGATTCTTTGGATAAGATGGATTTATTTATTCCCTTTTCAGCCATTAAGGCATCTAATTTATCAGTAAATGACATATCGCGTACCTCCTGTTACTTCTAATTATACATATAAAATAGACTTTGTAAAGTAAAAAATTACCCCGCAAAGTAAAAAAATACAATTTAGAGGTTGACAAATTACCCTGTAACGTTTATATTATAATCACAAACTACCCCACAGGGTAATAATGAGAGGAGAGTGAAAATGTTTTCAAATTTAAATGCAGAAATGGGAAGAGCGAAATTGTCTATTAAAAGCTTATCTGAACTGACAGGAATAAATTATGAAACTTTGAAATTGAAGTTCAGAGGGGTAACAGAATTTAAGTTGTGTGAAATGGTAGAAATCAAGCGAAAAGCATTCCCAGACAAAACATTAGATTACTTATTTGCAACAGATGATTCAGGTTCAGAAGAGGGGAGGGAGTAGAAAGTGGCTGAAACAGTAGAAAGGAAACCATTTAAATCAATTCATATTGATATAGAAAAAGGGATTTACTTATTGAATGGCGAGAAAGTACCGATGGTAAGCCGTATTGATTTGGAATTTAATAATGGGAAATGGTCGCTTCTTATCACGAGAGATGAGCTATATGTGCAGGAAACGACCAAAGAAGATTAAGGCATTAATGACCTGATTTTACTGATTGTTTCTAAGAAGGAATCCATTTTATTACTAAAGCGATTTTCCATGTAAATGATAGCTGAGTCATTTAGCAAAAAACCACAATCATAGTAAAGTTTTATTAATCCATTATTTGCTAATTCGGTCAGTGCATCAACAATATCGTCTTCATGAATTCCTTGAAGAAATTCCATTTGTAGAACAGATGGGTGAGGAAAGCAAATAGCTTCTCTTTTGGACATGCCGATTTTTCTACGATTTAGGAATTCGTTGTAGATAAGACATAGCATTCTATCGGTATCATTTGTTAATTGCATTACAGTATCCTCCTGATTAGGTAGTTCTTTCGTAGTTTCAGAAATAAGCTTTTGCTTAACTGTGGCAACGTTAAGCAAGTTACTTTTTACATGAATTTTGATAATAGCAACTTCCTTTCTTAAATACTCAGCTTGTCAGTGCTTGTATTTAGAGTATAGGAGAGATTGAAGAAAGATGCAATAAAAGAGAGGTGGATATTATGAAACGATTATGTCCAGCATGCTTCACAGAACTCACACAGGAAGCAAATTATTGTCCGGTATGCGGAAAATGTATGAGAGAACCGGTGGAACAGTCTTCACAGTATGTAGGAGGTGTGCCAGTAACTACAGTAATTAAAATGAATGATTGTGCAATTCACATTGGAGTAAGCGGAATAGGATTAGAGGAAAACAAGTACAAACCGTAGGAGGTGAATAAAGTGGAGAAATACATCGAAGCATTAAAGGGAATTTCCTATTTTGAATGGATTAAGTTACGGGAAGGTATGGACAATGAATTTAACCGGTTAATCGGTGAATCCAAGAGGAAACTCGAACTCACCGATGTAGAACGTGTGGAAAAAACTATCCGTTCACAATTTGGATAAACATAGGGTTGATTCTCCAATCATTCCCTTTGTAATAAACGTGAACATAATCAAGACCATAAAAGCTATGTTCAAGTTCTTTATCCTTATTGCATGGAGAATAGATGGGAGCCCCCTCTTCCCACCAGAGATACGGTGATTTTCCGTATTCGCTGATTTTGCTGTCGGGGTCATCGTTAAGACATACCCACTCACCAGCAAGGCAAGCATAGACTTTTTTCATATAGTAACCTCCCTTTCATAATTACTCGGCATGTCGGTGCCTGTAATTAAAGTATAGGAGAGGTTGAGGAAAGTTGCAACAAGTACAAACCATTCCACATAACCTATAAAGAGGTGATGCAGTTTGAAACATATATTTATTTTAAGACTTATACGAAAAGAAGATGGAAGTCTTATTTCTGAAAGAGATATGGATACTATGGCGGAAAAAGATAAGGATGAAGCCGTGAATGAGTTAAACGGGAATTCTGTTGGATATTTAGGATACCAGAAGTAGAAAACCGCTTAGGCGGTAGGGGAGGTGGACAAGCAGTATGAACTTAAAACCAGAAACACCACTGATTAAAAAGCTTGAGATCAAGCGTCTGGAAGATGAATGCGAAAATTTAAGACTGTGGCGTTGGAGATTAACTATTGCGATAGAGCTGATACTGATCACGGTATTAGGAGCGTGTGTGGTCAACTTTTATGCAATCAGGTGAAGGAGGTGAGGACGTTGCAAGGAGAAATTAAAAAGAGCACCCGTATAAGCCGGCAAGCTTCGGGCGCTCAGAAAATTAGTCAACTATATTATATTAGAAGAAAGGGAATTAGTCAAATGATTAAAGCAACATCACAGTCCGTTTGCAGCGGAATAACGGGATGTCAGGTAGAAATACTGGGATCCGGAGCAGAGTTATTAAGGGAATATAGAGGCGTTACGGCGGCAATGTATAGATCACTTCGCGGACATATGCCAGAAGAACTGGCAAAGGAAGTTCTGGTAAGTATTACAAAGGAAGCCATTAAACAGGCGGAGGAGAAAAGATGAAGACGCTGAAAATTACAACGGATAATAAGATCTCTATCGTCAATGTAGATTTTAAGGATTTCAGATCTATCCAGCAGGCAGTCGGCGGATATTTTGAGACCGTGAAGACAAAAAAGATGTGGGATTACTTTAAAGCTCCGGTAATCATGCTGGTCGATGAAGAAGGATTGATCAAAGGACTTTCTTACAATACGGTAGCTTCTACATTCTATGGGGTTGAGGAGCATGGTTGCATGATTGCCGGCGATGCGATCTTTGGACTGGTTCTGGGAGAAGATATCATCGGACTTGGCGATCGGGATGTGGAGCAGTGGATGGAAAAGATGTTAAAAGACTTCCCTGTATTGCAGAAGGAGAACAGCTATGAGTGATGGAAAGATACATATTCCGGCAAGAAGGAAACAGCCGGTAGATGATCAGATGGTGGTTAAAGTAACACCGGAAGCATATAACGCACTGGTAGATATTTATAATGAATCAACTTTATCACTTAAGCAGATTGCAAGTCTTTTGATCGTAAAGGCTGCAGAGCAAGTGGTGTATGACAAAGAATAGTCGGAGGTAGAGATATGGCAACATTATATGAATTAACAGAGGGATATAGGCAGCTTTTGGAAATGCTGGAAGATGACACCGTTGATCCGGAGGTGCTGCAGGGTACATTGGAAGGTGTGGATGGTGAAATTGAAGCAAAGGCAGATAACTGCGCAAAGCTGATTCGTGAGCTGAATGGTGTGGCCAGTGTGATCAACGAAGAGATTGAGCGTTTAAAAGCAAGAAAAGACGTAATCTCCAACAATGCTGATAGAGTAAAAAAATATCTTGAGAAGGCAATGATCGATACCGGAAAGAGAAAATTTAAGACAGCTTTATTCGGATTTAATATTCAGAAGAATCCGGCATCAGTTGTAGTTGATCAGGAAGATAAGATTCCAGAAGAGTACTGGATTAAGCAGGAGCCGAAGCTGGACAAGGCTTCACTCAAGAAGTGGCTTAAAGATAACCCGGCAGATTTTGCGCATTTGGAGCAGAGCGAAGGATTAAGAATTCGATAGGAGATATGGATATGTGGGAAGTAAGAGTAACACAGAAATATACATCAGATCACGGAATTGATTTAGAAGAAACAGTAGTTTTTAGAGTAAACAACTTAACGAAAGCGGGCGTTATCGTTGATATATTTAAAGGATATGGTATTGGAAAGATGAGTTATTCCATTACCCAGAAGCAGGAGGAAGAGGAAAATGAGTAAAGTTATCTGCATTATGGGAGAATCAGGATCCGGCAAAACAACATCTATGAGAAATTTAGATCCAAAGACAACATATTATATTGATGCTGACAAGAAAGGACTTTCCTGGAAGGGATGGAGAAAGCAGTATAACAAAGAAAATAAAAATTATCTGGCATGCGATGATGCAAATATTGTCCGCCAGTATATTAAACGAATTGCAGAGGCTTGTCCTGGAGTAAAAGTGATTGTAGTTGATACGGTCAACGGACTGATGGTAGCTGATGAGATGCGCCGGAGTAAGGAAAAAGGTTATGACAAATGGGTAGATCTTGCAGCGTGTGTCTGGGATCTGGTCTGCGAAGCATATACATACAGGGATGATCTGACAATTATTTTCACGGCACATACACAGACAGATCACGATGAAGCCGGTTATATGTTTACTAGAATCAAAACCTCTGGGAAGAAGCTGGACAAGATCTGTCTGGAAAGTAAGTTCACTACAGTACTGCTTAGCAAGTGCGTAGATGGAGCATATAAATTTGAAACTCAGGCAAACAATAGTACGGCAAAATCTCCAATGGGAGCATTTGACCAGATGGAGATTGATAACGATATTGTAGAAGTAATGAAAGCATTGGAGGATTATTAAAATGAGAAAACCGAATAATTATGAAAATACACAGGTTCAGGGCGAATTTACTCCCGTTGAGCTTGGAGGACATACACTGGTAATTAAACAGGTTGAGGAACGAATGTCAAAGACCAATAAACCAATGATTGTTGTGTTCTTTGATTTCGCTCCAGGAGATAAGCAGGCGGGATATTTTGCAGAATTGTTCAAGAATGATATCCGCCCAGACAAGAAATGGTCGAACCAGGCAACGCAATACATTCTGACAGAAGATGAGAATGGAGATTGTAGCCGTTCATTTAAGACATTTTTGACCTGCGTGGAACATTCCAACAAGGGATTCACAACGCAGTGGGGAGATAATTTCGGTCAGCAGTTCAAGGGAAAACTGGTTGGCGGCGTGTATGGTCCACAGATGGATTACTATGATGGCAGAGAGATGGAAAAGAGGGTGCTTCGTTGGTTTGTAAGTGTGGACAAGGTCGCCGATGCTGCAGTGCCGGATATGAACAAGACAAGAGCATACAAGAATCACATCAATGGGTATCCGCAGGGATCCACACCTGCAGGGGATGGATTTATGAATATTCCGGATGGCATTGATGAGGAGCTGCCATTTAACTAGGAGTGATGTAAGTGGATATACAAATTGATACAAGAGAAAAGCAGCGAGCTATTCGTAAAATCATTAAGACATTTGATGATAATGGCGTAAAGCATTTCTCGAGCAAATTATTGGTCGGTGATTATATGAGTCTGGATAACCCCAGGCTCATCATCGATCGGAAGCAGAATCTGCAGGAATTATGCGGGAACGTCTGCCAGCAACATGAACGATTCAAGCGAGAGCTTCTGAAGGCAATCAATGCAGGGATACAGCTTGTGATTTTGGTGGAGCATGGTCCAGATATCCAGAGTCTGGAAGATGTGTGGTTCTGGGAGAATCCCAGGAAGCATGAAGTCCGGTGGCGCATGGTGAATGGTAAGCGAGAGAAGTATGTGGTATCAGCCAAGGCGGTTGATGGGAATCAGCTGTACAAATCCCTGTGTACCATTCGTGATCGTTATAATGTCCGATTTGAATTTTGTGAGAAAAAAGATACCGGCAAAGAAATAATGCGGATCCTCTCAGGGGGGGGGCGGTGACCCCAGATGACCAGTGAGGAGATTAAACAAACATACAGTATGCGGGACATTTTAAATAAATGTGGACTTCCGCAGCCGAACCGGTCAGGCTTTATTCAGTGTCCGTTTCACAAAGGCGATCGGGAAGCTTCCATGAAGATCTATGATAAAGACTTTAACTGCTTCGGGTGTGGAGCAAATGGAGATATCTTTACTTTTGCTGAGATGTTTTATGGTATTTCATTTAAGGAAGCTTTCCGGATGCTAGGCGGGGGATACGATCCATCTTTCAAGTCATCCCTGGCCGTGTATCATGCAAAAAAAGAGAAGCTGATGCGAGAAAAGCAGGAAGAAAGATTCCGACAAAAACGGAAGTTAAATAATGATCTGATAGCAATATACCGGAAGTTTCTTGACCGGTCAGAGCCGTTATCAGACGCGTGGTGCGATTGTTACAATGCACTGCAGCTTGAATTATATCATGCGGAAATATTAGAAGAGAGAAGGTGATCACATGGAGCCTTTAGCAAGGCTGGATAGTAATAGCATATTGGCGGAGGATATCTTTTTAGAGATATTCGATCAGGAAGACGAGATAATGAAGGCTCGAATGATCCTTTCGCTTACAGATCGTGCTGCAGAGCTTGGAGTAAAGAAGAAGTTCGAAGAGTTGTTAAAAGCTTATAAAAAGGTGGACCGGGAGGCAAAGCAGCGGGAGCGCAAGAAGCCGATAGCAATGTTGGACAAGTGGACGAACTTTGAAGGACCATATAATAACATGTTCTGCGGAGCGTGGGTTGCCGGAGAAGATGGTATATTCGCACAGAACGACAGCCAAGTGGAAACAGTTGCGTGCTATCATCCAATTCTGCCAATAGAACGTATGAAGAACTTAGAGACTGGCGAAGAGCAGATTAAAATCGCATATAAGCGAAATGGACGGTGGGATGAGATTATTGTCCCTAAAACAATGGTGACATCTGCCAGCAAGATCGTAGCTCTTTCAGGAAGAGGCATTTCTGTTACATCGGAAAATGCAAAGCTATTGGTACGTTTTCTGTCAGATGTGGAGAATATGAACGACAGCCATATCAAGGTTCAGTACTCCACCAGTAAGCTTGGTTGGATCCAGAACGATTTTGTTCCTTATGACACGGAGATTGTGTTTGATGGAGATCAACGGTTCCGTCAGGCCTATGACAGTGTATCAGAGCATGGAAACTGGAAAATCTGGCAGAGCCATATGCAGAAGCTCCGGAAGTCCGGCCGGTTGGAAATAAAATTTATGATGGCTGCATCTTTTGCGAGCGTTCTGGTTAGTCTCCTGGGAGGACTACCGTTTATCGTAGATCTCTGGGGAGAAACAGAAGGCGGTAAAACAGTATCTCTTATGGTTGCTGCATCAATCTGGGCAAATCCGGATGAATCAGCGTATATCGGAGACTTTAAGACAACAGAAGTGGCATTGGAAGCAAAGGCAGATATGCTAAACCATCTGCCAATGATTCTGGATGATACCAGTAAAACCAGTAGCCGGATTCGGGATAATTTTGAAGGCATGGTATACGACATGTGTTCCGGAAAAGGAAAGAGCCGATCAAACAAGGAACTTGGCATCAACCGGGAGAATCGGTGGCGGAACTGCATTCTGACCAATGGAGAACGTCCGTTGAATTCATACGTGTCTCAGGGTGGTGCGATTAACCGTATTCTGGAAGTTGAATGCAAGGATAATGTTTATGAAGATCCGCAAGAGACTGCAGAGCTTGTAAAGAAGAATTATGGCATGGCAGGAAAACGATACATAGAAGCATTGAAAAGTATTGGCAAGGAAGAACTGCAGCGGATGCAGAAGGAGTTCCAGAAAGAGCTTAAGGATGATGAGGCAATGCAAAAGCAGAGCTTGTCGTTGGCGATCCTTCTTACTGCAGATAAAGTTGCAACAGATTATTTGTTCCAGGACGGAGAATATATCACAATCAAACAGGCAAAAACCGTTCTGATCAACAGGAACGATCTTAGTGATAATGAACGCTGCTACCGGTATTTGAAAGATAAGATTGCAATGAATGAGCAGAAATTTGATGCGGAAAACAAAGTTGAGCAGTGGGGAATTCTGGAAGAAGGAAGAGCTATTATTTACAATCAGGCATTCAAGGATCTATGTAAAAATGGTGGATTTTCTGACAAAGCATTCCTGTCATGGGCGGACCGGAAAGGTCTGATCGAGACGCAGGGCGGACGAATGACAAAGGTGAAAAAGGTAGGCGGGAATCCTGTAAGATGCGTGTTCCTGAAGCTGAATGAGAATCTGGATGAGGATGGATTTGAGTCAGTAGAGGCGATGGAAATGTATGAGCAGGAGGAGTTGCCATTCAAATAAAGTTACCCGTTACCCAAGTTACCAGTCAATTTTTACCCTTATAGGGAAGATAAAAATATGTGAAAGTGAGAAAAATAAGTTCCCCTACATGGGAAAATATGTGGTAACTCGGTAACCGAACGGCGAAAAGTCCAGAAAACACAGTGTTTTCAAGGCTTATAACGGTTTCCGTGTTTTGGTAACGAGCACTAAAAACGGTAACATTCGGTAACAAAGGAGTGGAATATGGAAGAATATGATAAGCGAGTCACAGCAATATACAACGATTGTTGGAAGTTATACAGAGATTACACAAAATCACATGACATGAGGCAGTTCAATGAAGCAAAGGATGCTGTGATTGAGAAATATGGAAGACAGTGTGATGTGATTGATCTGGTGTTGTGGATAGCGATTCGTGTACAGACTTTGCACGATATGTGGGAAAGGGAAAAGAAAGATGGAGGAAATTAGGTGGTACGAAAAACTTAATTACACAGAAACGAAAGATATCATCAAGGAGAAGCTGCAGAACATGTCGAGAGATTTTGTGGCAATAGGATTCTACCTGAAGCTGATCAGAGATAAAAGCTTATTCCTGGAAGATGGATATAAATCAATATGGGAATTTGCAGAAGATAATTACGGTATCAAAAGATCAACAGCATCCAGATGGATGGCAATGAACGATAGGTTCTCCAAGAATGGTAATACCCCGATATTGTCAGAAGAATATATAAGCTTTTGGAAAAGTCAGCTGCAGGAAATGTTATATCTGGATGATAAGCAGATGGAAGAAGTAAAGCCAGATATGACGGCAAGAGAAATTCGGGGAATACGTACACCGGATCCTGAACCGGAAGAAATTAAAGAAGAGATCCCAGAGCAGGTACCAGGACAGATGCGTGTGGAGGATTATCCAGAGATTCTTCCGGAAGAGAAACATGGTCCGGCAAAATGTATCACCGGAAAAAGTAGAAGTGGAATATGTGGAGCAGCTGCATATTGTTCAGAGAACTATAGCTGTTGTTTGGAATGTGACCAGAATTGCAATAGCAGGTGCGGATGGCTTGATGATGTGTGCGACGTCGCACAAGATAAACAGCAGCCGGCAGTTGAGAATGTGAATACGGATTGTCCGCCAGATCAAGGCAACTGTCCGAGGCAGAACTGGGGAACAGCTCGTGAAGATCAGCATGAAGGACAGAAAGAATGTGCGAAGTATTGGAATCATTATAAGAGCTTGCATAAACAGGAAAAGGTGGAAGTTCCGGAAGAAAAAGTGGTGGAAATCGAAGAGAAGATCCCAGCAGAACCTGTAACTGAAGAAGATGTAAGGTCGGAGTTGTATGAAGAAGTATCTGAGAAAACTGATATCGATATTGCCAAGGAAGAGAATCAGAAAGCTCAGATATATCTGGAGATGGCTGAGAAAGAATTCGGTCAAAATGATATCAGGATCCGGAAACAGAAGATCTTAGTCGCAGCACTGGCCGGATATATTCACGATCTGGATACGGTGATGAATCTACCAGAAGAACCGGAGCAGCCAGAACTTCCAAAGCTTAAGAATAACGATCAGCGGAAGGAATGGCTCAGAAATTACAAAGACTGGGGATTGTGGTATCACGATGATCGTATTGATGTGAATTATTACAAATATGATTTCGAGGATGGCAGTAGATTGGTGGTAGCTGAATACCCAAAGAGAAAGTATTACTGGAATTCAGGTGAAGTAGAAGATAGTCATTATTTCCACTTGCTGGAAAAGAATAAAAAGTACTACGGAAGAGAAAAGACGTTTGATCAACAGTATGTGCATACCGAAGACAGTGAGACTCATTTGGTGGAATTCTTGAAGAATCTGCAGAAAGGGGCGAAATAAATGTTAGTAGAGAAGAACTTAAAAGAAGCATTGAAGTATTACATAAAGGGAAAACCAGTAACAGCACTCTGGATAGGTGAAGACGGCGGCGTGAATGCAATGCCATTGTCAGATATCCTGGACCAGCCAGAGAATCACTTTCTGGTTGATGTGCCGGCAGTCGTAAATCCGGATTTTGAACAGGCAGTGCAGGATATGGTTGAGCCTGATCAGAATGAGAACGATGCTGAAGGGGACGAACAGCTCCCCCCCCCCAGACCAACCGGAGAAGAAACTGGAAAAAGAAACGGTAGCAGCTCCGGGGAAGATGAGCAGGGAAGAAAAAAGTAAGATCATTCGTCCTTTGATTAAGAAAGGTCTGAAAAATAAGGAGATTGCAGAGCGCACAGGAATTCCAATCGGGACAGTTAATGGTCTGTCAGGAGCTATCCGGAAAGAGCTAAAGAATCCGGTAAAGGCGGAAATGATTAAGTCCGGAGATAATTCTGACAGACATAAGTGTAGGACATGCCAGTATCGCCACAGTGATGCAGGTGGTTGTGATTATTGCATTCATACTGGCAGGGAGCGAGGTTGTGATGTGGAAGTGTGCGATAAGGCAGTGTCAGGAGAAAGATTGACGAAGAAATAAGGAGGAGCTGAGATAGATGAGATATACAGAATATCATGCTGGAAAAGCAGTGATTAAGGACAAGAGCTTGCTGTCAGAAGCTATGGAGAAGCTGGCAAGATATGAAGATGCCGAGGAAAAGGACAGGCTTGGTCAGTGGATTCCATGTAGTGAGAAGTTGCCGGAGGATGAAAGTTATATATTGGTATCGTTCGAGAATGCAACAATGCCAGATATCGCAAGATATGAAGAAAATGATGAAGGCGGTACATTCTATCCGGGAGATGATGAAAAATCATATTCAAGCTATGGAATATTTGTCAATGCCTGGATGCCGTTGCTGGAACCATACAAACAAAACGACGAAGGAGCTGAGGAATGATTGAACAGAGGAAGAGACAGAAGGCAGGTAAAGCTGGATAGTCAGAAACACTATAAGGAGCTGGAAGAAAGCCATGATGCGAAAGCAAGTGAGAGATTCCATACACCAGCAGCTTATCAGAGCTATTCAGTGGAGGATTACTTGCGGAAGATGGGAGTAGACATAAAAGAGGTGACCGGCGATGAGTGAATATGTCGAGTGCTATGAAAACTTAAAAGCAGCAGTAGTAAAGTTGGCAGCGGATGATTACCGGCGGGCATTGATCAGGTTAAGGCGACATCCAAAGGACACGAATGCAATTCATACTAAAATCGAATGCGAGCTGTTTTTTCGTAAAGACATTGAGATGTACAGTGATATGGATGGAGAAGTGCTGATTAAAGGAATTCAGGAAAGAGTAAGGCGGGAGCATAATGAACAGAGAACAGTTAAGTAAGTATAAAAAGAATAAGCGGGATATTGAGAATCTGGATGGAATCATTGCCAAGCTTCAGGAAAGACTGGATGCAGTACCGGTGGTATCAGGAAAGGTTACAA
>ERZ1026888.1223-NODE-1223-length-11648-cov-6.504960_pt1 | contig 11648 bp, 4 predicted proteins | sample MGYA00380174_ERZ1026888 | MGnify/ENA primary metagenome ERZ1026888 (study PRJEB33269, sample SAMEA4719810) | human gut metagenome | biome: human-associated habitat; feature: organic feature; material: feces | place: Cameroon | collected 2013-10 ...
CCCTGCCCCTCATCCGATGCCGTCTTCACACCGCCAAACACTTCTCTATCTACCGTCATCGCCGACGTAAAGTTAAGCTGTGAAGCACTCTGCCCATCTTTCAGACGGACAAAGAACGATTGCATCGGCGAAATCTTCACGTCGTTCTTCGACTCATACGTGGTGGTTGACATATCCAACTTATCATAGAGTTTCAACACACCATTCTCATAGACATAGAAGCTGGACTGTAGCGATGGATTTGCCTTCAGGAACTTATACATGCTGAGCGTCGCCATATAAGGATTACCCACCAGATAGTAGTTGTTGCCATCCGACACCTTAACCAGCGAATAGCTCATCTTGCCCAAAGCATTCTCCTGGGCATCGGCATTTACCACCAGGCGATAAGCATTCTTCTTATCCACAGAAGCAGATAGAGAACTCTGCTGCTGCGAAGCTGATACATAAGTATATTGCGTATCTGCCTTCGGCAAACGGAGCAATACATCGGATGCAGCGCCCGACGATGCAGATGATCCAGCAGAAGCTCCCGAATTGCCCACCGTATATTTATCTCCCATCTTGATGGCTACACCCTCTAATGGAAGATACTTCCTATCCACCTTATTATATATATGGCTCCAGTGGGCTGAAAGCGCACGGAGACTCTGGTTCTCGAACGAGATGTCGGTGCCCGAATAATCGTAGGCGCTATAGTTGCCGTCCAACGTGACTTCCTCGGCAGAAGAATCATCCCAGCTTCGCTGATATACAGGACTGGTTACACGATTGTTTACCGAAGACAAGAACGTGATTGGCTTGAACGCCTCCGACTCCTGTCTGCCCGATGCAGCCGGCACATAGATGTCGCCCGCATAGGTATCCAGCAAAGGCGAAGTGAGGGCATACCAGGTGTTGGGCTTCATCTGCTTCTCCACCCACGCCTTGTTGTATATCAGATAACACTGGTTGAGCAGTTCGCCTCCCGGCTTGAAGTAAATCTGGTCGCAGGTGTTGCCATAGAAAGGTTCACACTCCAGATTGCCGTCGGCATTCAACCCGTGGCTTTCGGTATTGGCATTCCATTGGGCAAGCATATCATATTGGATATTCGTGGTAGCCGCATCGCCCTTGGCATTGCTCAGTTTGGTAGCGATGCGCGGGGATTTCTGATAGGCAATGTATCCCAAAGACGGGAAATACAAACCGCTCAGATTAGGAATCGTTACCTTGGTAAACTTCATCGGTACGTATCCGCCACCCTGATAATCCGTATATTGGTTCTCCTTATAGAGTTCGCTGCGGGCAGAACGGCGCCAGTTATCATCATTGTTCCATGCCGCACTCATCTTGCTGTTAGCAGTAGGATTCCAGGTAGCGTATTCCGGTACCACCGCAAAGCGGATATAGGTTTCACCCGAACAAAGCACCGTGGTTCCCTTGGAGCCATCTTCACGGAATATCAACACACCTTCATACCAGTATCCCTCATGCAACTGCACATTCTTTGACGCAGAAGATGCATCCCCCAACTGCGGCGTAAACTTCAGCTTCAGCTGGCTGGTATTACGCTCGATGTAATTATCCTGAAGCGTAGCCAGCGTCAGGCTCTCCCCTATCCTGTTCTGGTAGGCAGGGTCGTTGGTACCCGAAAGATACATCACCTGGGTATATTGCGACTCATCCAGATGATCCATTCCGCCTGCCTTAACGAAGTAGAGACGGGTGGAATTATCAGCCACCAGGTTTTCGCTGCTGATAGGTACACAGAAGTATCCGCCCTTGCCCTGAGCTTTCTGCTGAGCCAGCAAAGCTACCTGAGGCAGACCGATGCGCACCGTGCGTGCATAATTGTTGGGATATGCCACACCGGGAACTCCCAGATTCAACTGAGGTCCGTTCTTCACGACACGAAGCTTGAACGACATCTCGTCGAGACAGATCTGATAATCCACGCCGCCCTGGGTGATAGTAGAAGAACTACTGGTAGGAATCACACGAATGATATGATCGCCCACACTCAGCAGGATGTTACTGAACTCGGCACTGTTTTTTAGAGTCGGCGTCGTGTCATCATCCACATACCAATTATAAAGCACACCATTCAACTGGATACTGCCGCCATTGTTCTGGTCAACGGTCTGCAACTGTGCCTTGATATGATATTCAGGCTTAGCATTGTCATCGCAAGGAATGGTGACAGTGGTGGTGATGCTTCCGTTGGCATCGGTAACCAGCACCTTCTGCTGCACCATCTGGAAATTCTCACTATAGAGAGAACATACATCCGAAGGCTTTCCCCACGAAAGCTGGTTCTTATCCGTTTTCCCTTCCTCATCAAAGGCAAAACTTACATAGTAAGTCTGGTTCGACTGCAGATTGAAGTATCTGTTGGCAAGCACCACATGCCATTCACCGTTGATTTTCTCGTACATCGGCTTTCCATCCACCTTTCGGGCATCATCCACATAATTATATAGAGTGGTGGTTCCCCACTGGTAGTTAGGATTTTCTGTCGTGCCATAGTTTACATTCGTCACCGGATTACCATCTGCATCTACAAAGCGGAAGTAGAGTTTCTTCTCTGTATTGTCGGCAAGCGCCGCCATAGTTTCCTGCAAAGCCCTCAACTTGATGAGGATGGAGGTGGAAAGAGAAGCATCCTTTGCAGTATTCTTGTCAGGGCAGATAGGCGAGCTCTGGATAACATCCACCTTGGAAGCCTTGGTATAGATGCGGAGATCATCGAAAGCATAGTCGGCACCTTGAGTAGATTTACACATATTATCTACCACGAGTTTGAAGTCGGTGAAGTTATTGACGCCGCTCTCCTTCTGCAGTACCATCTTTCCATAAGTCTGATACCATTTACCAACATTAGCACCATCATCAGTTCCTTCACGGTTTCCCGAGAAATTACCGGATGAGAAGGAGTGCAGCAACCTGCGATCCGTTTCCTGATTGTTCTCATCATAATTCACGCCATAGAGCTTGAACATCAGCTGCGGGCGCTGTGGGCCAGTGGTCATATCAGCAATGGCAGCACTGAAAATCACCTGCGAACCCACACAGAGGTCGGCCTTGAAATCAGCTTCGGCAATCTGCCGGCTTTCATCGGAGGCATCTATATAGAGGAAATGTCCATATTGGGTGCCATTCGTATTTTCGTAGGTACGGTCGTAGAGCTGGACAGTAGGCCACCACAGGTAACCATCAGTTCCAGTTTGCTCATCTCCAGACTTTCCTTTTACATTCGCAGATTTATAAAGTCCATAGTCTCCATGCATAGGCGAATGTCGAAGATTATTCCAGATATTGACTCCCGTACCTCCTTGATTGTTACTGATCAAATCGCGATAGACAAAGCCATAGCTTCGCCTGCTCCATTTAGAAGGCAAGCGGTCTTGGTTATCATCCGGGCTTGTAGGAGCCAGAAGGTTCTGTTCATCATCATCATTATCAAAAGAGACGATATTGACACGGCGATAATGATCGTCGAGATAGGAATTCAATCGGGTGTTCTGACCTGCCGTCTTCAGTTCGGCCGTAGTCATCGGATACTGGTTGAATATCTGACAGGTGAAATTGGCGATAGGACACATCTTTCCGCTGCTGGAAATGGCTATTGCCACCACATAGATACGGTCGCCATACTTGAAATTCAAATAACGGGAAACCTTCTTATTATTCAAGTCATACCAGGTACCAATACCATTCATCTTATCCAGATACAAATCAAAAAATCTGAGAGGCAAGTTATTATAAGGACCAGGATGAGTCCAATAATTCCATAAAGTTTTATCGGAATTATAGACACGCCACTGCACTTTAGTAGTCTGAACAACCTCAGAACTGAAATCCGACTCTTTAATCTTATGCGCCTCATCCTCTGCGAAGACATGATGCGTATTGATATTCTTCATCGGATGGAAATAATAGTTGGTCACATCATTCTGGTTGAGGCGGAGTGTCATAGAGGCAGAGGCATCCTTCAATCCTGCCGAAACACCCTTTCCATCTTCATAAGAATAATCCCTGGTTTTTCCCGTTTCCAGGAGTTTCTGCTTGATATCATCCGCCATCTTTTCTGCCGGCATGATATGGAAGATATATCGGATAGAAAGAGTTGGCTCATGGGTAAAGGTACCATTGCAGCCATCCACGTATCTGCTCACATCGCAGGCGATGGTCTCCCCAGTCCAGGAAGTATCAGATGGACGGGTATATCTTACACCCACCAAATCTCGATTTGGCTTGGATGAAAGATTACAGGCAACCAAACCTTTATCTACGCCACGGGAATCCTTCATACTTTTCAACTTGCTTCTGTAAGAATATGTCTCCAACTGAGCAGAAGCCTTATCTGTATCGTAATTATACCATCTGAAATATCCTCTAGGTTCCAAATCTGCACCTTTGCCCGAATATTCGGAAAATGGCAAAGACAATTCCTTTCTACCGCCGCTAGGGATAGCAATATAATAATCATACACATGCGTCTTCTGGCGAAGACAGTCTGTTGAAGCATCTATCACCTCGTAATCGCCGGTTTTATTGGCGATACCTTCAAAATGCTTGAAGGTTTGGGCGCAAATCACCCCAGGCATCAAGCAGATGATGCCCAGGATGAACAATATGTATTTTGAAAATAAACTGTTTCCTTTCATTCTCTATTTAAAAATTAACCGGGTTCATCACGAATCTTACCTTTCGGGTAAGCGTAATTTGCTCCTTTCCATAAATATCCTTATTGACTGTCAGGGTGAGTGCATAGACGGAACTTCCAGCCAGGTTAGCCATCTCGCCTTCTACCCTTTTACCATGAAGACTCCAACGCGGTTCTACATCAAAGATATCCCTGCTGCCCGTAACCCACTTGAAAGAACCACTCTGAACAGCAGAGTAATAGCCCGTGCTCAACTGCCTGACTGTAGGAATGATATGAAACTCACCATAATACCCCATCGTAATGGTAAGGTTCTCGCCATCATCCTCTATCTGGGGCAGAACTCCGATTGGGGTAAAGCTCTGCACATTCCATTCTATCGAATAATCATCGAGTTTGATGGGGATAACCCGATAGTCGTTGCGACAGATCTTACTCCAGTTGAGCATCGCCAGGCGACGGTTTATCTCCGTTGACGAGTGATCACTGTCGATGGTTTGCAACTGCAAGATATGATATTTGTTCTCATCCGTAGCCTTGCTCTCATTGATATAGAAGCAGATGTTGGTAACCGCCTGACCGCGGCATTTTACAACATAATCATGCCCCGTTCCCAAAGCCATCGAAGCATAAACCACCGTCTGCTTCTGGGTGGTAGCCAAGTTAGCATCAGATACATGAACGATGCCTTGCTCATCCGTTTCATCCTTGCCAGGAAGAAGCATCAGGTTATCTGCCACATTAGGAGTCACATCCGAAAGCGTCAGTCCCTTGAACGTAATATCGTGGTCGGTATTGTTAGTCAACTGCAAGACGACCTTTGCTACCATTCTGATTACCTCCAGATTTACCACCTTGGTATCTTTTCCTATGGTAACCACCTGTTTGTTGCTCATGGGAATGCCATGGGGGAAATAATCGTTGTCGAAGTCAGACCAGTGGTCGGCAAAAACCAAAGAAGGAATCTTAACCGAACACTTCATCTGCTCAAAGAAACCGGCAGGCAGAGTATCCCCCACCCGATAGGTATCGATGCCTATTTTCGATGGTGTGAGATTGGCAAAAGAATAGAAGGTATAAGTGCCCTGCTTCATTCTTTTCCAAAAGGAATCCTGCGAGCGTTCAGTCTCTCCGGCATCATACGGTCCGTTTTTCACGATATCTACAATCCTGCCATCTGCATCTACCATGACTATGATCCAATTCTTCATCAGTTCACCCGCCTGCATGTTTACATCGGTGTAATCAGAACCGGCTCGGGTACCGGCAGTAGCATCTGAGGCCACCCCCAAACAGATTTCTACCTGACGGGTAGCACCATCTGAAGAGTCACCGGAGTCAATCGCAGGATTGGCATCAGGGACACATCCCATGAGTATGAAGGTGACAAGCCCCCAACTCAGCAAGTATAATAACTTCCTCATCTTGTAGATAATCTCCGAATTAATAAATTACATTATAATATCAGGATGCCTGACTACATACCATTTGCGCACCACAAGTTTAACGCTCAGCATGTCATCCTGGTTCAGATAAACCTCAAACTGATAGTAATGGTTGCGCACAATGTCCATAGCCTCCTGGGTAGGAGCTCCCTGGTCATCATACTGCACAAACGGCAATTTAAAGTCTCGCATCTTCCCATCACGTTTATCCCTTAAAGAAAGATGGATTACAGTGGGTTTCGAATTGTTTTTGTTTTCATATTCCGGAATGTAGATAGCCTTGTTGAGCATACCTATATTCGTAAGTTTCTGATCGTTCATCAAAAAATGAGCGTAGGCATCATGCTCCAGTTCCTGCACATCATTGATGCGGAGAACATTGCTATATTGCGGAAGGCAGTAGCCTTGGGCATTTGCTTCGCTCAGCGATACGTTCGTCAGTTCATAATAAGCCTCCATATCGTTGCGCAGAAACACCTTGACCTTTGCCTCAGCCCTCATCAGATTGATGGTGCCGATGCTGGTCTGGTTGCCAGCCTCCATGCCTACATTCAATGGCTTGACACCCCACATCGGGATGGCATGCTTGCCGGTATTGGCAGTAAAGGAAAGCTTATTCACATTTGCCTCGCTGAAATCATCGGCATCCTTCACGCCATCGATATTGGCATAGACCATCATCTGACCATTAAACTTCCCGCTGTCCAGATTCAATCTGTTTATTAAGATAGAACCTGTTACATCATAAACATTAGGGGTGGAAGTAGGAACCAGTTTCACGTTTTCCAAACCTCCGATGCTTTTTCCATCCTTGGCATAAAGCACAATATGAAGTTGGTCCAGATTGATGGAACTCTCCCATGTCTCCCCCTGCTCTTCTTCGTGTCCGTCTGCCCTTGTTTCTGTGGTTGTTGTGGCAGCTGGCACATAAAGTCTGAACACCACTCTGATAGAGCCTGACTCAGAAGGCGATTCATCATTGCTGCATGATGCGAAACACACCACGCCAAGCAAAAAGAAGAATATTCTAAAGAACCTTTTCATAATGATTACTTACACCTTTACTTTATTTACATATCAGCATGACTCAGCACCACTCTCCACGAGTTGATATAAATGCTGGTAGCCAGCCATTTTTTTCCTTCATCAAGGAAGAAGACGAGGTCGTAGGTATCCTGACGGTCCAGATATTCCTGGTCGCTCATCGCCTTATTATAGTTACCCTTTACAAGAAGGGCATAATCTACCAACGGAATATTGATGATGCTCTTGCCTGTGGAATGTTCATATACATGCAGGCGCATATCATGTCCTGTTACCAGTCGGTTGGTAGTCAATTCTGCCACTGCCACGGAGACGGATGTCTGTTCTCCTCCCTCAGAAGAGGTTACTCCTGCCTTGCCGGCATACTTGCTCCAAGCAGGACAGATGAGTTCATCATCTGCCAAGAGACTATTGTCGTAGTCGAGATAACCATTGTTATCGGTAATGACAAAGTCGAAATCAGCCGGGTCTAAATTATTGCCCGACAGTTGTTGAAGCACAACCTTGAAATGGTTGGTATCTTTTGTGAGTTTTACTGTTACTGTTTTTGTCTGTCCATAGACGGCTGTCAGATCGGCATTCTTCACCATGCCATGAAACAGGGGTGTGAGGTCGTGATTCACTTTCTTATCCTCCCTGTTTACCAGGGTCTGGAAATCTCGGATATCCGACTTGCCTATTCCTTCTTCACCATCTACACCTTTACATATATAAGAGCCTTCGTAACGCTGTTCGCCTTCGGCCCAAACCTGAAGATCATACCTGCCTGGTGTCAAGTCGTCGAGATTCATCCCTCCATCGGCAAGGATACGCTCCACCGGCTCTGTCTTGGTATAGACGAGCTTACCATCCTGGTTGAAGACATGAAGTCTCACGGTCTTCACCTCATGGGCAAAGGCATCGGCAAACTTCATGTTCATATCGTAAACAAACTGCAGACGCAGGTGGGCTTCGCATCCCTCCTGGTCGTCATGCCAATAGTTACACGAGGTAAAAGCCAAAATCAGCATCAGCAATATGGTATGAAACAAAAGTTTGCTATACTTATAGACACTAGAAAGTATCTTCATCATTATTATTGTTTAAAATCTAAAAATGGTGAGTGAAGCGCCACTGAGGGCACTCCACACACATATATAACCAATTACTTAGTAGCATCCAAATCTACACTGCTTGGAACAACACGCCAAGAAAGTACGTTGATACGAGCAGCGAGGTAGGTCTCTGTATCCTTAGGAATCACAGGATCGATAACCTCATCTGGGTTATAAACTGGAGTACCGAAACCAGATATGGTATTAATGGTAATACGGTAAGAGTGGTTACGAACTACACCATAATAACCCATTTCAGTCTTGTTTTGAGCCAAGTGACGAATTGGAGTATAATAATAGGTCATACCCTCCTTACGTACCTGAACAGGAGACTGCGCCAACAAAGCATTCAATTCGTTATTGCTGTCGGTTGTTGCAAAAGAACCATCCGAGTTTTTCTTATATACCTTTACACCAGCCTTGAGCACAGGTCTTACCTCATACGACTTGAGTTTATCTGTTGTAGATCCAGCAAGATCTGTTCTTGTGTATTCCAAATCTGTAGGAGCCAAAAGAACATGCTTAGAAGTATTAGTTGGATCTACTGTCCAATATTCAGAATGGTCTTTCGCAACCTGCTTCAACACATTATCAACACCGAGAATTTGCATACCTCTATATTTACAGATATCAGCAGGATGTGAATTATTATCGTCATCATAATAAACCAACTTAGCAGCCACCAACACCTTAGTCAAAGTATTGTCGTAAGGCTTTTCATTGATTTTTTGAGTATTAAACTCTTCATATGTAGGAGTATTCGGACATGTATAAAGAGGTGTTGTGCCAAACGGAGTTGTGAAATATGAAAAAGCATGGTTTACTATTGGGTTTGAACCACTCGCAGGAGTAAAAGCCACAGATGCAGACCAAAAGCAACGATGGTAATCAGGTGAAGTCCAAGGGTCAATACCCAAGATTGCGCTGGTCCAATTATTAGAAGAAACATCTATCTGCTTTTCGAGTTCGGCTGTTCCGTTCTCATCAGCCAAACCCCAGCCCTGTACAACAGCATATACATCTTTCTCGTGCTCAGCATCAATATTAATTTTGCCAACCTTAATCTTATATTTGCCATTATCAGCACCAGAAGCGATTTGCTCCCAACCATTATCAGTATTCACGTTTGTGGTAGCTTTAGCAACAACACGCTCTACGTAAATATCAACAGGATTATTAGTAGCTTCTTCACGATTTTCTTCTACATGACCAGAAACAGAACTTGCACAAACTCGAGCACCATTCTCAGCATAAACAGAATTAGACATCACAAAGTCACTATACTTGCCTGTACCATCAGTAGCAATTTTCACAAACTGCTTATCTGTAAACTCATCTCTCAACTGTGATTCACGATATGCTTTATCCTCTAGTTTTGAAAGAGTCTGAGGATTAACTAGAGCAATCATATAAGCTGGAGCTGTCTTAGTCTCACCCTCAATTACCAACATAGCAGTTGTCTTACCTTCAATAGTCTGAAGATGACCTGCTTCACCAGCACTAGAAACAGAAGCATCCAATTCCAGATAATTCACATCCTTATTTTTCATAATATACGCAGAACCATCAGAATTGAAGAAGAAGAAACGAACCTTAGAGATGGCACCTTCGTTTGCTGTACCATCCTCGTATGTTCCACCACCCTGAAGATAGTCTCCATCAGCACGAGTACCAGCACCTGCAGTTCCAACACTCTTGATATTAACAGCAATGTAAGACTTTCCTTCGTTTGCTGTAGCTCCACCATCTTTCAAGTCATCGCTGCTTGAACAAGCTCCCAGCATCAGCGCTCCAGCCAATGCAAGGGAATACAATTTAAAAAACTTCATTTTGACTTATTTAAAATTAATAATTACTATATTTGATATCGTTGTCATCATCCTGATACTTGATATTGCTATTATCATCCTGATACCGTTTATCACTTCTGGGATATCGTCATCATTTCATACGCCTTTCTTGCGGCATCGGCTTCCTTTGAATCGCCGGCTCTATCCAAATATGGCTTGGCAGCATCGGCATCTCCGTTGTTCAGACGGATAATAGCAGCATTCAGGTTTGCCGTTTCATCCGTTGGATACATACGGACTGCCAGCTCCATCACCTCATTGAAGTCCTTGGAACCTACCTCATAGGTTTGGGCTACCATATACAGCTCATTGAGCGACAACAGCTGCGGCTTGGTCTTCATGATTACCCTTGCCTCATCCACATCGAAAGGCTTAACCTTATAAGTAATGTGGTAGTCACTATGGCGAAGAGCTGGATAGCAGGTGGTGAGCAAATGGCGATACTGTGCAGGATATTGCAGTTTCAGCTTCGCATCACGAGCATCTGGATCCAGCTTTTCATCCTGGGCTATCGCAAGAAGCTGCTCCTTTTTCTCCAAGTTGCTTGACTTGATGTATTCACGCAATCCATCCCAGTCTTCGGCTGTAGAGGATACCGTGAAGATGCTGTCAGGCAAATCCACCATCTTGCGAACATACTCTGTCAGGGTGATGGCACGATTCTTTGCCAGATACTCATTATGCTTATACGAACCTTCCGGCGAAGCAAAACCATGGATATTGATGCCCATCACCTGCAGGTTCTTATCCGCCTTCAATGCCTTGATGGTGGTGATAATGCTATCCAACTGTGCCGGATTGCGGCGATAATCGGCACGCAATTCAATCCTGTTGACCGGGAAATCGATATAGGCACGCTTATCCAAATGACGGATCTTTGGAGCCTCGGCAACGACAGCCTGCAACTGAAGCACCGGCTTCAGTACATTCTGCTTAGGCTGGTGAATGGTCTCGATAATCTGAGGAACATCTGTTGAGCGTTTTTCATCTGCCCTACCCGGAATTAAATAAATGAGGGAAAGAGCCACCTTAGTGGGTCCCACATAATTCTTATGGGCAGATTTGAGTTTTTCACCACACGTACCACATTCGAATTTATCATATTTGGTATGGATATAACCCAGACCGATGGAAGTCTCCAGATTCCAGTGCTTAGAAAGATTCCATTGTTTTCCGGCAGTGATGCCGCCTCCGGCATACCAACCTTCATAGCGATGGTTGCGCAGTCCTTTCAACAATCCGAAAGGAAACTTCACACCACCTGCATTATACTGTCCCCCTAAAGCATGAGCACCGAGGAACCAACCCTCAAAATTCTGATTGAACCAGTAGCGATATTCCGGCATCACCATCCAATGACGAAGACTGGAATGGTCACCGCAACTTTGCTTCCATGGATTCAAGCCGAAGAATACCTGAGCTGTGTGCTTTTTGCCTACAGCCATCTCCACTCCCAAGTTGGGAGTGGTGGTGGTCCAGTAAAGCAAGTTGGTCTTGATTCCAAACTGCCTAGTGTGCCCTAACTGCTGAACCTGCTTGTGCTGCTCAGCCGAATGGGCTGTAAGAG
>ERZ1026888.1224-NODE-1224-length-11632-cov-25.156085_pt1 | contig 11632 bp, 9 predicted proteins | sample MGYA00380174_ERZ1026888 | MGnify/ENA primary metagenome ERZ1026888 (study PRJEB33269, sample SAMEA4719810) | human gut metagenome | biome: human-associated habitat; feature: organic feature; material: feces | place: Cameroon | collected 2013-10 ...
ACCAGGAGCGTAGCCAGTATTTCCCTCCCCGCCAGGTATCCACCATCTTCGAATACCTGGGCGAGCCGGGGGCATAAAGAAAAAAAGGTGTGTCATAAGTCCAGATAATGGCAGCAAGTCGCCCTGAAAGGGCAGAAGCTCCTAGCCCAGGGCAACGCCCTGGGTATAATAGCAATCAGCAAGACGCCCTGTAAGGGCAAAAGCTTTGTATACTGCCAGGTATTTTAAAGCTTTTGCCCTTACAGGGCGACAGGTTTGTGTCCGTAATTACCCAGGGCGATGCCCTGGGCTAGGAGCTTCTGCCCTTTCAGGGCGTATTGGATGTGACTATTCCGAAACACAACGGACAGACATCGCTATAGAACGGCTATTTGTATTTTTCTTCCGTACTCCTTTTGATATCGTGAGATTATATACCTTTCCTGCTTTAAACTCAAGATCCTTTATTTTTTCAGAAGCATCAATCAGTTTACCATCATAATCCCACATCCAGAGTCCCGTAATCTTTTCCGGCAAGATAAATACAGTAACAGAATTCTCATTCAACAGTTCTTCGTCTACTTTGTCTCCTTTGTCTCCAAATTTATGAAAGGTAGCATCAATAGGCGTTTTCTCATCAATTTTCCAAACAGGGACTCCATCTGTTGCTGTTTTGAAAGAACCAGCTTTGTAACCCGAGACTTTAACTGTTCCGATTTTACCCAAAGACGACTTGTCTAAAATAATTCTCACCTTAGCCAAGGCATGCACCATCCAGATCTGTACGGGTTTCTTACGCACCGTTGCACAATCACGATTGGTAGCTAAGCCCCACAACAGATCAACTCCCAAAGGATTGAAATCCGGCTGCACATAAGTCATCTTATCTCCCTCATTGAGAACAGAGAAATCTGGATAACTGGCATAAAAATCTAGCGTTCCCTCTTTTGGCCAGAAACGCTTGGGTGAATAATTCCAGTCTTTACCATCAAATCCTACTTTCTGACCTCTAGCCGTATCACCTACACAATACATAAACTTCTTCTCGACTCCTGAAGAAGACTTATGGAAGCCGAAAATCTGAATCGTGTCTTTTGCGACAAAATTCATTTTACCAGTATTCGAGCGAGTATTGAGAATTTCCTTCCAATCTGATTGCACAGAAAACTCAATAGGCTGACCAGATACAGAAATAGCATCCTCCACCTGATTGGTACAGGCTGCACCCATCAAGACAAAGAAAATCATCCATAACTTACTATAACTATAAATATTCCGTTTCATATTCCCGATTATCCTTATAAAAACATTATTCATTTTTCACCTATTTCCAATCCTCGACTTTAGTCGTTACGTTGAAATTGATAGGATCAAGTGAAAGTTTCAAATGAAAGACATACGCTTTTCCTCCTTTAAAATACGGATTACTATCTCCTGGAAGAACATCTAGCAGATTTTTCGTTACCGTCACATCTTCCTTAAAATTTCCCTGCTCTACCGTATAAGTTATCTTTAGATTAAAGTTTGCGGGCTTCTTCTGAGGGATTATAAAGATATAAGAATCGTCATGATTTGTTACTTTATCATGTTCATGGTCTAACTGAGGAGGTGCACTTAACTTATATATGATACTATTGTCAAATTTCTTGCCATTTACTGTGCCATCTGGTGTCCAAGTATAAAACCAACTAATACCATTATCGGCGAGAGTCCAATCTCCATTTTCAAGATTCAGATAGCCCGCCATAACAAAGACGCCTGAAAATTCTGAGGCGCCATATAGTTCCACCTCTTGAACTTTTATAACTGCCCCATTTTCCTCTAAATCCTGATTGGCTGTGATATCAAAGCCCAAACGAGCCAATGCATGATTGAAAGTAAATTCAACACGTTTATTAGTCTTTGTCCGACCCTTAGCATTAGCCCACACCAAATCTACAGGAGACACATTAGAAGGAAAATATATACAAGTTGAATTAGGTTCTTCTATAGCATAATTACCATTGTCTTTAGGACTTACCAGTTTTGGTTCTGCACTATGAGGCGCAAAGGCATAGAAATCCACAGATCCTTCATTTGGCCAATATCGGGTATTTTCATATCCCCAATCCGGATAATCTCCTTTCCAGTTTTTCCAGTATACGTGTTCATTATTCATCAGCATCAGAGGTGGGATTGTCTTATCAGTATGCTTGTATCTTGCAAAGACACCAAATCCGGAGTTACCTTCCGTTCCTTTGAGAAGAGTAATATTGGTTTCACTAGAACGGGTTGAAGCATTCCGACCCACATAAGCATCAAAGTTGATTTCAGAAGATGAAGAAGATGAAGTTTCTTCCACAGCTTCGCCGGCACAACCAGATAATACCAGCTGTGCTATCAAAACATAAAAAGCTAAACGAAGAAACTTCATCTTATTATAATTTTAAATTCATTATTTTTATCTGATACGATTAATTCAAAGGAATCTCGATTGGAGTACCAGTTATAGGATCCCAACCAGTAACATCAGCATCGAATTCGATTGGAGTCAGACCAATGGTCAAGTTGATTGTATATGCCTTGCCCTGCAAGAAGTTATTTTTAAGTTGCTTAGAAACATTATATGAAACTGTTGGCTTTGCAGATCCACTTTTATATTCTATAGTGTACTCTACGATAACATAAAGTTCATCATTATTTGCATTTCCGGCAGAGAAATCCTGTGGAATTACAAACAAATATTCGTTGTCTGGATTTTTAATTTCAGCATCACTTACAGCATTATTTAACGTCTTATTACTAGAGGACCAATTAAAATTCTGCTTATTATCATCAGAAGTTACTGCTTCCCAAAGACCTGTTGCATCAGTTGCATCAGTTGCCTTAGCCAAATTTATGGTACCATCTTTATAGAAAGCTTTTTTTGATGTTCCATCAGAAGATCCTGCCAATGTAATATTTTTCAATGTAATAGTTGCTTCAGATTCAGAAACAGCTTTATTTAACTTTACAGTATAACCAAGTCTAGACAAAGCATGAGCAAATTGAAATTTCACCTTATTTGAAGAGTTTTTTTCCTTTGTCTGATTCTCAGCATTAGCCCACAACAAATCTGTCTGGTCTGTAACATTATTTGCTACAGTAAAATTAAAAGTAGGTGTAGTAGTGGTAGGTGTAGCAGATGTTTTTTTATTTAACGTCTTTCCTGTTTCAAAAGGAGCATACGCATAGAAATCAATATGACCTTGTGCTGGCCAATACTTAAGAGGAGTATATGTCCAATCTGTACCATCTTTAGGACAAGTTACTTGCTCATTGTTGAACAAATTAGCATTAAAAGACTGCTCTGTAGCAGAATGATCTGTAGTAGAGCTATTATAGTAACCAAACACACCAAAACCTTTTTTATCTAATTCCGTACTCTTAAGAGCAGGAATATCCAGCACGCTACCACGTGAACCATTTACAGCAACTGCACTTCTTCCCAAATAGCCATCAAAGCTGATAGCCTCATTCTTAGAAGAATTGTCTGAAAGACTATCCAAGTCATCGCTTGAACAACTTACCAATGTCAACGCTGCCATTGCAGCAATACCCATAAAAAATTTCTTATACATATCTGTTTGGATTTTTAAATTAAACTAATCTATTATTACTTTATCTGATTCTTATCACTTTACTATTTCTACAGTTCCATATCAATATCCTCAGGTTTACCCCAATCCTTGATCGTGACGTCAAAACCGCCAGAACTTCCTTCCGAAGGCTTCACCTCTGGCAAAGGTTTCGGCAACTCAACATCAACATGGAGAGAAACAATATAACCTAACTCCGATGAATTAGCATCTTTCTTAAACTTATCTCCTACCGCAAACTGATAATCTACCTGCGTCTTTTTGTCTATCAACAAAGCTGAAAAAGACAGCTTATTGTTTTCTGCATCAAGATGGGCAGTTTCTGGTAGGCCAAAACATTTAAACGATGTCTTCAACGTTCCCTGAGTCGCGTCATTCTTATCTATCGTTTTCGTCCAGGAATCCGACTCCAGAAGATAAGTCACCTTACTCTGAAGCGGCTTCCCCTGTCCCAGCAGAAATCCTTCTGAAATACCAGTTAAGGATCCTCGCGCAGAATACAGGTATCCTATACTTGGAACTTTCACGTTGACCTGGATATGCGAAAGCACATTCCTTGGCGTTAAAGTAGCCTCAGAAAAGTCTCCAGAAACATCGAATTCATCGAGTTTATCAGAGGCAAGCCACTCGGGCTCAACCCCTATCAATTCATTATCTCCACGCGAGTACCAGCGCGATGTTGTATGCAGTACCACAGCTCGCGCCGTCTCGTAAGAGTCCATTCCTAGAAAGTCGAGTGTACCAAACTCGGTCGTACTCTGGTTGAATACCAGTACATGATATTTTCCAGGTTCTAAGGAAAAGTCGGCATGAGTTATCTCATTAGTCAAGACAGTATGCGGAGCACCACCTGACCAGGGAAACACCATGACCGTCATACCAGTAGGCACCTCTTTATCAAACAAATGCCAATCCACATTAATCCGCACCATTCTACGGTTATCCTTTTGCGGACAACCGGAATAGTCATCATAAATGCAAGAAGTAAGCGAAATAATAAGGAGCCAAAAGTATAAGAATAGCCCTATACATCTTTTCATGAATGCTTCATATTTATAAAACTTCTTTTTTAGTTATTAATTCTTTTCAAAATTTCGAGTGCAAAAATACAATATAAAATTGATTTAGCTTTTAAGCAATGCTTAATAAAAATTAAATGATAAATGAGATAAAGTTTTTGTTACAACACTAGGATATTTGCCAGTAACCACCTCTTTAGTAAGCAATTAAAAACCTCCAATCGAGCCAATCGATTGGAGGTTTCATTTCTATCATCTACAGCAACCAGGCAGTAAACACACTACCGGCTGCAACTATTCATACATTATCTGCTCAGCCAAGCTTCCGGATTGAGCTTGGCAGTCTCTTTACGAAGCTGGAACTGAAGGATGTTGTCGGAACCCACGGCACCCAAAGCCTGACGGGTACTTACCTTCTGACCCTTATGAACGCTGACCGATTTCAGATTACAGTAAACAGAGATGTAGGCACCATGACGGACCAGCACGTTCCACATGCCACCATAACCGAAGACGGCACTCACCTCACCATCGTAGATGCTGCGAGCCACACAACCCGGCTTGCCCTGAATGTTGATACCCTTGTTATCAAGCGTAACACCCTTCAAGCCCTGCACGTTATACTGACCGAAATGGCTCACGATGCGATAACCGCCGCTGATAGGCATCGGCAGGCGACCACGGTTTGCCTCAAAGCCACCACTCAACATGCGGTCCACCGAACTCAGGGTAGCCGCCTCCTGCGCCTCCTTCTTGGCAGCAGCAATCTCGCGTGCCTGACGCTCCTCATCCGCCTTTGCCTTCAGCTCAGCAGCCCTACGGTCAGCTTCCGCCTTCTTAGCCGCCTGTTCGGCAGCAGCTTCACGAGCCGCCTGTTCTGCGGCAGCACGCTGAGCAGCTTCGGCAGCAGCACGGGCCTTAGCCTGCGCCTTTGCTTTAGCCTTCGCCTCAGCCTGGGCAGCAGCTTCTTCCTGCGCCTTTCTAGCAGCCTCGGCAGCAGCACGAGCCTCCTCGGCAGCCTTTCTTCTTGCAGCCTCTGCAGCTGCCTCACGAGCCTTCGCCTCAGCAATACGACGGGCATTCTCCCTTGCAGCTGCCTCTGCAGCAGCTTTCTTACGCGCCAGTTCCTCTGCACGCTTCTTGGCAGCAGCGGCTGCAGCAGCCTTGCGCTGAGCCTCTGCTGCAGCACGGGCACGGGCCTTGGCTACTTCCTGCTGGATCAGGCGGTCGATCTGAGCATTGATGGCAGCATCTTTCTGGCGCTGGTCAGCAATGACAGCCTGAATGGTCTTCTGCTGCTTCTGCAGTCCGTGTACCATCTCCTGCTGTTGGGTCTGCTTGCCTTCGAGTGCAGTCTTCTCCTGCTTGCCCTTATATAATAAGGTGTTCTTGTGTCCCTTTACGTTTTGCAGCTGCACATGCTTCTCGTTCACCTGCTTCTGCTTTGCCTTTACAGCCTCGCCCTGCACCTTCTGATAGGAAGAATACTGGCGGATGAAGGAAAGGCGGCGATACATCTGTGTCAGATTCTTGGCGCTGAAGATGAACATCAGCTTGTCCTGAACCGTATGATGACGGCTCATATAGCGCATGGAACGGATATACTTGTTCTTGCGGTCCTGCAACTGTTGCTGAAGCGTTTTCAACTGCGCCTGCAGAATACCGATATTACCGTCGATATGATGGATATCCTTCTGGATACCGTCAATCTTCTTCTGACTCTGGTCTATTTCTCCGTTCAGCGCCATCAGGTCTTCAAGACGTTTCTTCACATCCGCCTGATTCCTGCGCAAAGCCTGCTCCTGTTCCCTAATCTTCTTCTGGATAGAAGCGCGCTGTCCCTGCAAGCCTCTGATTGATGCATTGCTATAGGTTGCAGCCTTGCGCTCTGCTCTGGTTGGCGCAGCCGATTTGGATGTTTTTCTGACCACATGACCTCTGCTGTTCGTCTTCCTGGCAGGAGTAGCAGCCTTCTTTTTCGCAGTCACGGCAGTCTTCCTCACCGGCTTCTTCTGGGCAGTATGTTTCTGCGCAAAAGGGGCGAGCGAGAAGGTGATTGCCATGATGAATAATAAGATTCGCTTCATTTCTTATATTAAAAACTCATATTCTATACTTACAAACTCTTGATGAGCATTTACATACTCAATATCTTGCTGAGCACATCTGCTGGAGAAATCTGCTTGTATTTGCTGGAAATCTCGGTCTGAGTACTCCACTTGCTGTCGGTTTTCACCTGATTCAATTCGAGATTGATCTTCGCCATCTGCTTCTTCCTGGTAGCGGTTGTGGTCATCGTCAGATTCAGGGTGGCAGGGAACATCTTGACGCCTACACTCTTGAAGTTGCCGTAGTCGACGTGGAGATTGGATGTGCCATTCTGCGTACTCTTATAGACTACATCGGCTGCTGTGATACGGCCGGTAGTGCGGTTGGCAGACCAGGAATAGGTCATGTTTCCATTCTTGAAACTTACCGGCACATTATCTCCTGCCACATCCAGTCTGGCATCAAACTTCTTGAGGTCTGATTCCTTCACGGTCCGTTCGCCCGGCAGGAGCAGCTGGTTCCAGAAGAGAGCCTGCAGAGAATAGAAGGAGATGCCCTGCTTCTTGAGGAAGTCTACTTGGGTATAATCTGCCTTAATGTATTCCTTGTGCAGACGGTCGATGATAAGTACATGGTCGGGAGTAAACTCCAGACGGCCCACCTCTGTACCCAAGATAGGAATAAAGAGCTGGATGCGAATGATTTCATCCTTGCGCATGCTCAGTTTGCCCGGCACGGTAACATCCTTATCACCAGCCTGGAGACTGAACGACATGTTGCCTACAATATTCTTGGTATAAACCTGATTGTCTGAAACCTTCTGTACGAAAGCCAACTTCTTGAGCGTCTCACTCTGATGAGAGTCAGAAACCTTGGTGGCATTCTCTTTCTGATGACTGGCTGATGAGGAGCCAGAGCCCTGTACATTCTTGCTGGTTCCGCAAGAACCGAGGAGCAGGATGCTGCAGGCTGCGGCAAGCAGCATCATTTTATTCTTCTTCATTGTATATTTCATCTTTCTTGATTTTTCAACTTTCCGTTTATTTCTTCTTACCTTTTCTGACTGACTTCTGCTTAGCGGCAGGTTTCTGCTTTGGCGCATTACGCTTTTTCAGTTCTTCTTCGGTAATATATTGTCTGTTCTTTATCTTCCATGCCAGCACCTCAGTCTGGTTCTCTCCGGTATAGGCTTTTTTCCAGAAATCCACGGATTCATCGGCAATACCATTCATATAATAGATATCTCCGGCATGTTCCAGAACCGTACTGTTATCTGCGGTGGAATCGCGGTTTTTGAGTGCCTGGTCTATATAAGTCTTGGCGTCAGCATAGCGTTCTTCCATAAAGAGAATCCAAGCATAGGTATCCAGATAAGTACCGTTGTTCGGCTCCGCCTTGATGGTCTTGTAGCTCATCGCCTCAGCCTTATGCAGGTCAACACCCTTCTCGCTCAGATAGTAGGCATAGTTGTTCAGCGCCATCACGTTATCATCCTTCCATTGCAGACAGGAGTCGTAAGCCGCAAAGGCTTCCTGCTCTTCACCTTTCTTATGAAGAATATCTCCGGTTACGGCATAGAGGTCGGATACCAGGTCGGCAGGCGACTGTGCATTCACCTGCGCCAATCCGAGACGGAACTCACGGAGCGCCTCGTCTTCCTTATCTTTCTGATAATACGCCATTCCACCGAAGTAATAGAACACCATTTCTTCGGGATTATACTCCTGAGCCGCCTTACATTGCTGGGAAACCAGGTCATATTTCTTCTCGTTCCAGAGCATCTGTACGAGTTGCATTCTGGCATTCACGTTATCCGGAGCAATAGTAAGCACCTTTTCGAAGGCACGGCAAACAGAGTCGGCAGGCATTTTCTTCAAACTCATGTAAGCAGCTCTCATCTCTGCCACTTCAGCAGACGGATGAGCTACGTTGAGTGCCTTGTCGAACAGCGCAATCACCTTGGTAGAATCGCCACCTTCGCTCTCGTTCTTCTGGATGAAAGAGCGGTACATCATCACCTTGGTCTCCAGATCCGATTTCGGACTCATCAATATCTTATCGAGCATCTGCTCGGCAAGCTGCTCCTGATGGGTGGCATTATAATAGTCGTAAAGCGACATCTGGGCATAGGAATTGTCAGGCTCTTCCTTCAGCACATCGGTAAAGCACTTGTAGGCTTCCTTCTGGCGGTTGTGCTGTACGAGCCAGTTGCCCAGCATCGTCTTGTACTGCATATCCAGCGGATGCTGGTCTACCAGCGACTTCAGTTCCTGATAGGCAGCCTTCTTGTCGTCCATCAGTTCATAAACTCTCATTTTAGAGAGGGTGAACTGTTCGCTTTCACCTTCTTCCACTTCAAGACGCGAAATGGTTTTGAGTACCGATTTATAATCCTTGTTCTGGGAATAAAGCTGAACCAGGATGCGGAGGGCATCGGTATTATCGTGGTTTTTGGCATACAGATTCTCATAGGCATCGATGGCAAGATCGTATTTCTGGCTACCTATATAATATCTGCCCAACTGCTCTGCATAGGTCTGGTTTTCCGGATTCAGTTCTATTGCCTTCTGCATATAGGCTAGTGCCAGGGAATCCTGTTTGAGCTGAGAATAGAAAAGCGACTCATAGAAATAGGTTTCAGCCGCCTTCGGGTCAATCTTCCTGGCATGCTCAAAGAGGTCGAAAGCTGCCGAATAATTGCCGGCAGCCTGCTGGCGCGCTCCCTCCAGGAAGAAATAGTTGTAGCGCTGGCGGTCGTTCGGAGAGAGATGATCCTCCTGAACCACCGGCTTCTGAACCGGCTGCACCTTCTTTTTACGGGCAAGCGACGGCATGGCTACCATGCCCAGCAAGACCAGCCCCATTGCCCAACTGATATTTCTAAGATTCATCTTCACGATTCTAATCCTTTCTATTCTATCTTAATAATCTGTTATTTTACACCCGTATGACCGTATCCACCGGCTCCACGTTCGGTCTCATCGAGTTCATTAACCTCGATGAAATCGCATTGTTCGTGCTTAGCCAGCACCATCTGGGCTATACGCTCGCCATCATTGATAACGAAATCCTCTGTAGAGAAATTGATGAGCAGAACCATGATTTCACCGCGATAATCGGCATCGATGGTTCCCGGCGTATTCAGTACGGTAATGCCATGCTTCAAAGCCAGACCGCTGCGAGGACGGATCTGCGCTTCATACCCTGCAGGCAAAGCCATATAAAGACCGGTTGGCACCAGTCGGCGCTCCATAGGATGAAGCACGATTGCCTCATCGATGTTTGCACGCAAATCCATGCCGGCACTCTGAGGTGTGGCAAACGCAGGTAGAGGCTGATGCCCCTTGTTGATAATCTGTACTTTTATCATGACTTTTTCTTTTTTATCTGTGTCTGAGTTTAATAATCTGCAAAAATAAGCAATTTTGATGGAATAAATGAATTTTTGAGGATAAAAACATGTAATTTATCATATTTTATTTTGATTTGTGCTTACTTTAGTGTATTTTTGCGCTACAGAATCAAGTAATACAACAATATGGAATGGAAACAACTGATATCCAACAAGCGTTTCGGACAGGAGCATAAGCATGCCGAGCGCCATGATGATCGCTCTGAATTCAAGCGCGATTACGACCGTCTTATCTTTTCATCGGCATTCCGACGTTTGCAGAACAAGACGCAGGTTTTCCCTTTGCCGGGCAGCATCTTCGTTCACAACCGCCTCACCCACAGTCTGGAGGTGGCGAGTGTGGGCATGTCGATTGGCAACGACATTTCCCGACACGTCATCCGGAAGCGGCCTGAGCTGAAGGATACGCTCGTCGAGGAGATAGGTACCATCGTAAGTGCAGCCTGTCTGGCACATGATTTGGGCAATCCGCCTTTCGGTCATTCCGGCGAGAAAGCCATCCAGACTTTCTTCTCTGAAGGACCGGGTCAGAAGATAAAATCAATGGTTTCATCGGAGTTTTGGGATGATATTACGCATTTCGAAGGTAACGCAAATGCCTTCAGAATCCTGACCCACCGGTTCAAGGGACGCCGTCAGGGAGGCTTCGTGATGACCTATTCCATGCTTGCTTCCATCGTGAAATACCCGTTTGCGAGCAGTCTTGCCGGGAACCACGGCAAGTTCGGTTTCTTTGCTTCCGAAGCGGATTCTTACAGGAAAATTGCCGATGAATTGGGCATTTTTTGCAAATCTGCACCGGGTGAGCCTCTCAAATATGCCCGCCATCCACTTGTATATATGGTAGAAGCTGCCGACGACATCTGCTACGAAATCATGGACATCGAAGACTCCCATAAACTCAAGATTCTTTCCTTTGCCGAGACGGAGCACTTGCTGCTGAGTTTCTTTGATGAAGATATCCAGCAGAAGATACGCCAGCGCATCATCGACGAAGAACTGACGGACGAAAACGAGAAAGTGGTTTACATGAGAGCCAGCGTCATCGGCAAACTGGAGAACGAATGTGTGGCAGCCTTCCTGGCTCACGAAGAGGAAATCCTTGCCGGAACGTTCGAGGGAAGTCTCATCGACCACATTTCCGAGCGGCAGAAAAAGGCATACAAGGAATGTGAGAAGATTTCCTACTCCAAGATTTACCAAAGCAAGCCGGTGCTCGACATAGAACTTTCGGGTTATCAAATCATGGCAACCCTGATGGAGGTTTTCATCGAAGCTGCCGTAAACCCATCGCGCTTCTACTCCAAGCAGCTCCTGCGCCGGGTAAGCAGCCAGTATGATATAGAGAACGAGAATCTGGAGGAGCGCATCATGGCGGTAATTGATTATATCAGCGGCATGACCGACATCTATGCGCTCGACATCTACCAGAAGATCAACGGAATCAGTCTGCCTATTGTATAAGGTAGCGCCCTCTTTTTAGCTTACTGAACTTTCGCAAGTGGTTCAAGTACGGGCTGAAGGCCCAAAAGCTCCAGAAGCAGCACGCCCTGAAA